>Ga0315915_1002958_pt1 | contig 21620 bp, 17 predicted proteins | sample MpolbnodulesMG_FD_207738 | JGI IMG/M metagenome (GOLD analysis project Ga0315915, IMG submission 207738) | Medicago polymorpha root nodule microbial communities from Los Angeles, California, United States - branched nodules | ecosystem: Host-associated > Plants > Roots > Nodule | place: USA... | reverse complement strand
AGGAGGGGGTGGGTCGACGGTGGTGGTGCCTGGGAGTGGAGGAGGCGCCTTTTGGCGTGGGAGGAGGAGTCAGTGTCCCAGTGTGCATCTCTGTTGCATGATGTTGTTTTGTAGGACCATATTATTGACAGGTGGCAGTGGCTTCTAGACCCTATTCATGGCTACTCCGTTAAGGGTACTTACTCTTATCTCACGGCACCGAGTTTCACTCCAGAGCGTGGGTTGTCTGTCGATTTGTGGAAGAAGAAAGTTCCGCTTAAGGTATCTGTTTTTGCTTGGCGTCTTCTCCGCAACCGAATCCCAACTAAAGACAACCTTTTCCGTAGGCGTGTCATTCCTCTTGACGGCACTTCTTGTATTGGTGGGTGCGGTTCTTCTGAGACCACGAATCATTTACTTATTCATTGTGATTATTTCGGTATGGTGTGGCATCGTATCTATCAGTGGCTAGGCATCTCATTTACTGCTCCAGCGTCCGCTAGTGATCACCTTTATCATTTTGGTCACTTGTCGGGGTTACCACGGTTGTCTCACTCTTTTATGACGGTAATTTGGATGGCTACTGTCTGGGTTATTTGGAAGGAAAGAAACAACAGGATTTTTAACCAGAAGATTGACACTTTGGATCATTCAGTAAACAAAGTTAAATTTATGTCTTTTTCTTGGCTACAAGCGAATATGCCTACTTTCGCCTACAGTTACAATGACTGGTGGCGTCACCTTTTACCTTGTATGGGTGTTGTTTTGTAGCTTGTTTTGATTTATTTCTCCTCAGAAGTGATTTTTTGGCACTAGACTTGTATCTGTGACTTTTGGGGGTGGTTCTCTTTTGCACATCTTGTGCGAGATGAATCACCTTTTGTGTTATAATATATTCCATTTTGGCTTGTTCAAAAAAAAAATTACAGGAAAGAAATAAATCAAATGTTATAATTTGCTAGTTATTATTAAATCGTGTATGAATAAATCAAATGTTATAATTTGCTAGTTGTTGTATCGATTATGTTTAATTAACATTAATTGTAATTAATTTTATTTTTATTATAAATATGAATAAAGTGTGCTATGTTTAAACACGCGATCATTCATGCAAACCTACAATATCTACCACTACGATCTCTACCGTTATTTTATCAACAAATACATAACCCTATGTCAAAAACAAAATACTTAGCCTCCAAACAATAAAACAAATAATAATTAAAATAAACTCGCATCAGTTTTTTTTCCTTATAAAAAAGTGGTAGCAAGAAAGCACGAAATTGAATCTTCTACATTTGGTATTATTACCGCATAGTCAATTGTATACTATTTGATTAAGTGAGAAACTTGTCTTTTTTTACACAACGCTCCAAAACTTGATTGCACGATAACGTCAGCAGTAGGATTTTGAATAAGGAACGTAAGAGAAAAGGAAAAAATAATCTAATAAATCACATGAAATGTTGTACCAAAAAACATCACAGAGAAATAAGTTTTGCGTGTAAGATATCTTCTTCATTTTTTGAAAAATGTGTAAGAGTAAGATATCTTGAAAATGAAAGAAAAAATCAGATAAATATTATAGAAAAGGGGATAAAGTACTCTTTTAGTTCATGTGATATGAGCAATTTCTAATTTTAGTCCCTCAGAAGAAGAAGAAGAAAATTAATTACTGACGTCACATTTCCATACAAGTCAGATGACACGACAAACAGTGAGCCACATTGATTGTAACACGCGGTTATTTTTTTATTGACGTGCCAATTTGGCCTTCTAATCTTTTCCTTTATGAATTCACAAGGGAATAGCTTGTTTTTTAAATTAAAACTCATTTATGTGCACAATCCCACCATTTATGTGATAGGGTTGCTTTTATACATAAAAAAGTGGAAGCAAAGGTTTTTCAGTCGCAACTTTCAATAAAAGAAATTTGCTAGTTTGTGGATTTCAAAATGTAATGCGGGTTTGGATCAGGGCCACGTGGCCCAAACAAGGGCCCAAGCCCCAAAATTTTAGGTTGGAATAAGACCTCAAAATATTTCAATTTACTTATAAATATATTATATGAAAACTTATCGTTGAATGTTTTTCCAGTTAAGTTGTTTAAAGCAAAGGGCTCTTGGTCCAAGATTCAACTCTTGGCTCCAACAAACTTGTTGCATTTTTTTCATTTATTTTCATAAAACTTATGTAATTTTTTTATTGGAAAATGCTTAACAATAATGTTTTTTTTTAGGCTTCTAAAATTGTTGGGCCGACCCTGCATTGGGCTGCAATTGCTGGAAACCCCAAGAGACGAGTTCTTGATATTCAATGCTTGGGATGAGATGTGATTTATCTTTGGTTTGATGTAAAAAAATATTTCATCCCTCCCAAATTATAAATCGGTTTGGGAAAAAAACTGTCCCAAATTATAAATCGTTTTACCAATGAAACATTTGATATTTTTTCTATTATACCCTTAACTATTTATTACTCTTTCTTCTTTCAATTATTTAATTAATTTTTATCATATCATTTATTAAGGATAATTTTGTTAAACAACTCATAATTTTATTTCCCATACAAAATTGATTATATTTCTTATTACATGTGAAATGGTCAAAACTACTTATAACTTGGACGGTGAAAGTAATTAATTTTATCCTTTACTCCATCCGTTTCAAAAAAAATGTCCATTTTAGATAAATTACAGTAACCAAGAAATCAAATAAATTTTGTTATTTTTTATGAAATTATATGTGTGTTTTCTATAATACCCTTAACCATTTATTATTTCATTCTATTTTTTCTCTCTCTGCAATAAATATGCAAGGGTATTATTGACAAGACAATAATTAATTTTGCATTGAAACTTGAAAATGACAAGTATTGTGAAACAAAATTATTCTCCAAAATAGACAAGTATCATGAAACAGATGGAGTACTTATAATTTGGGACATCGGGAGTAGTGTATAAGAGTAATAGGTTGCCATGGCGTGTATTGGCAAATTGCATAACTTTGAAGCATTGACCGGGTTTGAATCCTATGTAATTTATAATTTTTCACGTCTTTCTCAACTAAAATGTGAGTGCTTGTTTTTGTTTTGATGGTTGGTTTTAATGTAGTGATATTTGTATGTTATTAATTTATATGATAAGTGTATATGACTATGATATGCATGTGCCTCATTTTATAAACTTGATACTTCTAATGTTTGTTGTCTTTTCCTCTTTTTAATAAATATTAAAGGAGGGGAAAATTCTACGTAGTATTTCCTAAATTTCACAGCTAACGTGCACACATTCAAGAGGAGTAAGTTTTACATTAATAATGTCTTTCAATTCTTAGTTTTGACATATCATCAAAAAGAGGAAGTATGCGAGTACATGTTTCTTTGCTTAGGATAGTGTGGTTTGATTTGATATTAAAACTATGTTAGATTAGAATTGAAAGTAAAATGTATCCTTCGATGGTTGTTCTTGATCATAGCTTCTAAGAAAATATATTTTTATTTCATACATCTTTCAAAACACGTGGTTCTAAATTTTTAGATATGTTGACTCGATTCATGTTGCAATATGACTTGAGTCTTGTAGTATAAAATGTATTTTGGAAAGTTTTTGGATTGGTTGACTTGAATCATAGTAAAAATGTTTTAATGTTGATTTGAGGCATGTAGATAAAATTTGCATTGGAAATTTGTCTGGTCTGGTTGACTAGAGCCATAGTATTAAAATTTACATTGAAAGTTTTTTATGGTATGGTTTACACAACCATGCTAGTAAACATACAAGGGAGATAAATCCTTACGGCGGCTTAGGAGTAAATGATCATAAGTGGCAACGAATGTCAAATCTTTTAATTGATACACACCTTAAATGTCGATAGAAACGCCTTTCTACAAGGGACATAAATCCTTACGGGGTCATAGGGGTAAATGATCATAAGTGGAAACGAATGTCGAATATTATAATTGATACACACCTTAAATGTCCATAAGCGGTATTGATCGTTGAATATTGTAATCGATTCACCAAATAAAAAGTGTACTAAATCATATAGCACAAGCTAAGTAAATCAAAAGGTGAATGACAGTATCAACTAAGGCAAGGTCTTTGAAATTTCTTTTTCCATGATCTCTATCATACACAATAGGTACATACATATATATTTCCTATTGAGTAGGTGACCAAGCAATCTAAGTTCAACTTTATGCACAAATTTTCTTATGACTCATGATAATTCAATGACGTGTCAAGCATTAGAGTCAGGACCAGCCGGTTTTGCATTGAGAAGTGGCTGGAGAGCTTTGACAACAATTGTCATGTTTGGCCGGAAATCAGCTTCATATTGCACACACAGTGCTGCAACAGCTGCCAACTACATATCCACATCAAATGATCAAGTCACAACATCAAAGTATCTTATTTCTATTTTCACTTTTAATGCAAATTTGTTTTTTGTTATCACTTTGTTTCATGTTTTCAAAGAATTGTAAAAGAGTGAATAGGTAAATTAGTCCTCTAGTCGAAATTGTAAGCATTTGAAATAGTCACTCATTTTTTGCGACTTCAAAAACACATCCCTGGAATTGTTAAATGTTTCTCAAAATGGTCCCTTTGTTAACTTTTGTCATTAGAGACTATGATATGACACATTAATTGAACGTGTGACATTGCATATTGATCCTTCATCAATGTCAATTCATTAGGGACTAATTTGCATATGAAATTTAGATCATCTTAAGAACAAGTTTGTCAGTAATTACAACTGTGTAGCGACTCGATTACTTGACAAATTAGTCCCTAAGATGACCTAATAGTCTTTGGTCTTGTGACATTGACGTGGGATCAACGTGGAAGAGCAACATATCCGATTAACGTATCATATCATAATCTTTGCACGGTGAAAGTTAATAGAAACTATTTTGACCAACACTTTCCAATTTTAGAGGTGTATTTGTCAATTTGCAAAAACCAATAATAATCTTGACCAATGCTTACAATTTTGAGGATCAATTTGCCTATTCACTCATTTGTACAAATTATTTGCACTCTTTCCTTTACAAATCATTGAAAACATAATGAAAAACAGTACCAATTTTGCAATCAAGAGTAAAAACAGAAAACTTTTCATAAATCCAGACAGACCATTAAAAAATAATGGAGCAAACCTTAGCAATTGCCTTTGGGGGGTAGTCATTGTTTAGCTTAGGATCCACACATTGTTTCACTTTGTCCTCACTCAACCTTGGAGTTGCCTGAAATAGGTTATTAAAAAATATATATTGGCAAAATAGTAAATTATACAACAGAAAACAAACCAATTAGCTCATTAAACTTCAGAAGAATGAACAAATTAGGGATAAACATACCCAAGTCACAAGACTTTGTTGCCCTTTAGGCATTGTGTGGTCTACTGGCTTTCTTCCCGTCAAGAGTTCTAAAAGCACAACTCCAAAACTATAAACATCACTTTTTTGTGTTATCTGCCCTGTCATTGCATACCTGAAGATGAAATTTATCACTATCAAAACAACAAAAATATATTGATCATAAATTGATCAATATAAAAGTAAAAGTAAACTATGAGAAATGTAAAAGTAAAAGGTATACTCTGGAGCATGATAGCCAAATGTTCCCAAGACTCTCGTTGAATGTAGCCGAGCTGCCGTATCAGAAGACTGATTCGTCAAGCTGAAATCAGCAATCTTGGCCTCATAGTCATTGAATAACAAGACATTGCTGGATCGAACGTCGCGATGAACAATAGAAGGCTGAACCTTTTCATGAAGAAACTCTAATCCTTTTGCTGCACCAAATGCAATTTTTGCTCTCTGATTCCAGCTCAAGACTGGACCAGGTTCGGCACCTTGTACGCCCTTCCTTCCTGTAAAAGCAAAAGCCTTAGTTTTAATCAAGGAACCTGCACTATATGCTCAACAAAATACATGCTAGCAACATATTCTGTAACATTATTTCCAGCACTCCCTTCTATTAATTGAAGTTCAAACGTGTCTTGCTCGAATCATGTGATTCTCACATAAATTTGAAAAAAATCAATATGCATTTTATTTAGTAAAAAAGAGTGTGCTGGAAATAGCGTTAAAAATTGTATTAGTAGCGTTTCTCAATTAAAATTGAGTGGTTGTAGGCCTACCATGTAATACATCATGCAAAGAACCCAAACTTGCATATTGATAAACCAAAATTCTGTTGTCTGCTTCTAGACAATATCCCGTCAACTCTACAAAATTGTCATGCTTGAGTCTTGAAACAACTGATAACTGCAAAATCCATATAGTAACATAATGCAATATGAGTGACAAGACCAAGAGCCAAAACACTGCTTTAAATAATTTTTTCTTACCTGAGCAGCGAAATCGTTGGAGTCAGAATCAGGTGAAGAACTTGTATCCAGCCTTTTGATTGCAACTTCAATACCATCATTCATTTTTGCATAGTAAACCCTTCCATATGAACCTTCACCAATAAAGGCCTTTGAACCAAAGTTTCCTGTTAATCTATTTATCTCAGCCAACGATATGGAGGGTATCTCAATTGGTAATACTTTCTGTGGACCACCGCTCTTGGTAATATTGCTCCTTGGCTCTCCTCTATCATTGCCTATATTCATACAAGGCTACTCTAAATTATCGCATTCAAATCATTTCATAACATTATATACGATCACGTTCAATCACTATAACTATCACATGCAAAATGAAATTCTTATACTTTGGCTTAAAATTGTTGTGACTGTCCAAAAGCAAACAGGACTTATTTTGGCAATAAATGCAAAAACACTTATGTTGAAGCCTTCTAGATACAAAGAAAAAGAAGTAAAGACGAATAGATAAAAATGAAGAGATTATTAATTACCTCCACCACCGCCGCCATATGTGTTACCCCCTCTTGATGGTGCAGCGTATTGGTTTGAAGATGGCCCGCTGGTATCTTCTTCTGCACCTCCACAACACAACATACTTCAAATACTCCTGTATCAACTCTCAATAGCCCATTGGCTTTAATAATGAATCACCTGAAAATAAAGACAAATCACATTGTGCAACTAGGGAGGAATGATGTTCATAGCTTTGCATTTCAATTCTGAAATCTCGATAAATTTTCTCAGATTCTATATACTATTGGATAGACAACATAAACACAAAATCAATTAAAAGTCAACCGTGTACATCACTTTATGATCAAGGCACAAACATATATAACACGGATACACATCACGCAACAATAGGCACAATTCCCGCTAGTGGACGGTGAAATTGTTCCTCTGAATTAATTAGTTGGTGCCAGATACCGATTTAAAAAAAAGGCACAATTATATTTAATATTGAAGAAATAATAAATTTATTGTTTATGGGCACAATACAACTGTACAAGTCCCTAATAAGAAACCTTGTCTGCAAATTAACAACAAAAAAAAATGCAGGGTTATAACTGTGTTTTGTGGCATCATTACATAACAAAATCAGCTAGTAGCATACAAATGAAAGACACAAATCAAAATTACCTCTAACACGTTACCGGATCCAACCGGAAACTCAATACAACTATTTTGCAGAGAAGATTGGTTGATGACAACAAGAAGGAAAAAAAATTATATTATTTACAATAATAATTACATCACAATAAGATTTCTGGAAAAGAAATGCATGCATGCAGAAGAAGGAGGAAGAGTATAATGAAGGTCCGTTTTGGAAGAACGGGGCATGTTTTGTTGTGTTTTGCGGGAATATTGGTTGGTGATGAAAAAAATGTGACCATAGATGCATGTTATTCGCTTGTTACATTCTATTTTAGTGCTCTCTTCATGTTTTGCTATTCTCATTCACACACAGCAAAACACAACTGAAATTCAAATACTCATAACTACAAACAATAAAACTATAGTCTATACTAGTTTGTTTGAAGAGGTAATAAAACCATACAGTACTATAGCTAATTTGGGCTATAGCTCCACAAAATATGTGATCATCTAAAGTCATTTACATGTTTCGTTCGTCATAAAAACAATGTTTCATTTTAATATGCCTAAAAAAATCCTTTGAAAAAAAGAAAAAAAAATCATTTTAATATGAGCTATTATTATAAATAAAATCTATGGATTAATCTTTACATCATCTATGTCACAATATGTTTCCTCTAATGAGGAGAAAAAAATCAAGAAAGGCTTGTTATTTTATAAAACTCACTTAGATATCTTTACTGGAGATGTTCTTACTATGATAATTAATGGAATAATTAGGTAGGTTGAGAATAAATAGGGAAATTGGTGTAAAAATAACTAATACTCCATTTGTATTCTAAAATGACAAAATCGCAACATGACATAAATAAATATTTACAGGGGCCAGGGTTCGAACCTCATTCATCTTTAAGGTGAATTTCTCAAGTCACTATGTTACTTGACCAAAAAAAAAAGTTGCTCTACATATCCTTCAATTGCTCAAAGGTCCTTTTAATTTATTGGATCGTAACTTCCGATCACACAAAACCTATCAGGAGATACGATCCACATTTTTTACATCTAATCATAACTTCGAATCACTTTATTTTAGATGTTGAGCAATCTACGAGGCGCATGGAGCAATCATCTTACAAATAACAAAATACTTATAACCTCTTAGCTAAAATCATATGTCATGTGTAAAAACTATCAGGGTTAGCCAAGTATTATTATCTTTGTTGTAAAAAAAGCTAGCGCAATTGTAAAGACTAATCTCTCGAATTTCATGGGACCTTCTTTATTAGAGTTTTTAACGCTGCTGCATGTCCAAAGCTAAAATCGAACCCAGGACCTTGGTTAAGCTAGAAGAGACTCGTGTCATCTCATCTAAATGTTTGAGTAACTTTTTTTTTAAAACATTTTGTTGGGTCAACTTTCCTTTTTCAAATGGCTCGATTAAAAATAATTTCAGGCTTGATCAAACTATTTTACACTCCAGCCGATGCTTTCTGATCCCCCATATTTCTCGTCCACTCACCTCTCAGCTACAAAATCATTTCCCCAAAATACACCAATTTACAAGTTTGTTAACACATTTATTTTTTAACTTTTTTTTAAAGAACATTTATTTTTTAACTTGAACGCTTCAGAAAGCATAACTTCATTTTATTTTATTTTATTTTATTTTGGCAAGACAGAAAGCATAACTTTAAATGCATATAGAAAATGTTTTCTGGAAGTTAGCATTTGAAAATTATTTTAATCCTTTGAATTGTGACTTCGTTTTTAAATATACGGGAATCATATACCAAAGTATCCTTCATAAAATAAAAAATTTGACATCTCAAAAGGAGTAATTAAAAGATAAAAGTTAAAGAAACTTGAAGGACAAATCAGAAGTAACCCTCAAATCTAAGATGTGTGGAACTGAAAGAGAAACTATATATGGAGATATAAATAGATCATAAGTGATACACCTTGCCAGAGAGCAAAATCTTACAACAAGCCGTAATAAGCTCTATACAATGATCACTCGAACATCCTTCACGCTTGATACATTATTATTATTATATTTACATCTCTCAATCTTCTTTCCATATACGACCGGTGATTCTCAATTTCAACTCCTGTTTATCCCCACCCGAAAAATAAAGGGCTTGATTCCTCTGAATTATTAGTCCATCTTGACTATCTCTAACTTTACTATGACTGTCGCGTATGCTCCTAGGAATTCCTTGCCATATAAGTTTGCGCCCATATGCACCTACTTCTAAGCTGTAACTGAATTTTTTTGATTCGTTGTCATCGCCCATAAACCGTAAGAAGGCCATAAAAACTGGAGCTGTACCAAGCTGGAAAGCCTCAAAGTGCAAACAGAAATGCTTTCCATAGCAATTGAAAACCTGAAAGCCAACGAATTTGAAATGCAAGAGGGGTTTTATGTTAGAATAAAAGTTAGTTTAAGTTACTTTAAATATTTATTAGTTTGTTCATCAATGTGATAAGCTCTCTAGAAATAGCGATTTATGTATCACATTTGTTCTTTCCAATGCGATTTCTCATCTTCAAACCATCACGCTCTAGCTACTTTGCATTCCCCCCCTCTGATTTGTTACATTTGTAAATCTTAGACTAAAAGTTAAAAATGAGGTCACAATACAGAAGACCAAAGCAGAACCTATATACCGTAGCTTTAGAATAAGGAAATATGTAGATGAAGATCAAACAGAAAAGGAAAAAACAAATTCAGCCATGCAACTAAATTGGATGAGTTAAAACTTAAAATTATTCATCAAAAGTCAAAAGAGCACATGCCTAAGTGTATGTCATGTGATCCATATTCAATACTTAGTGAGGTGCTTCTCAGAAAGCATGACTAATTCTTAACCAGTGCCTCAGGGGCACCGGTTAACAAATACCACTGACATTTTTTGTGTGTGTGAATAGAACAAAACAAGTATGGCCATATGTGAACGTAAAATTAAATAATAAACATAACATGCAAAAAATGCTAATCTAGAAGATGATACAGTCAGTCAAATCAACAAACAGGCCATTGAGTCACTTACAGTGAGCATCCATGTGGCATTTTCAACTTCATGTGGGTTTGTTTTGACATATCGGTGATTGAAGGTGAATCCATCATGCATGTCAACCTTGTGTTCATCCTTGAGATGATCAACAAGAGTTGGAATGTCACCCATCACAGAGCACTCAGATCCAGCATAAGGACAATTGTATGGACGAAATCCACAATTTTGCTCATGTTTAAGTTTAGCATAGTAAGGGAAAATATCATTACACCCTAGACTCTGATATCTGCAAGGAAGCTCCAAAGATTCCGCCACTTTCTCCAGAGCCAAACACCTTATATTCCCAAGATCATGGTGACAGGTGGGACAGAGATTATGGACTTCAATCTTACAATTTGAACATAATGTATGGCCATTTGGACACTGAAACACATATGCATACGAACAGAAATATTAGAAATTTAAAATTTAGCAGGATATTACAATATTGGTAACTATTATTGGAATTGGAACTAAACTCACAATAGAAAGTGACAATGAAATACCTATAAACTAAAGGTTTTTATCTGTTTATTATTGCTTGGTACTGTACTCAAAAAGCTATCACCTTGCTTAACAAATAAATTGAATAGATAACTATGATAACTTCACAACTTTCATGTGTGCAATTGCGCATTTGAAAAAAGGTTTTCTCGAAACACGAATAGGCGCTTGAAGAAAAGAAAGAAATTGCAAGCAGTGCACCTGGTGAATTGGAGGATACATCAAATTCTTGCAGACAGGGCACCCGAGTAAGTCATGCACACCATTCTTTGAACTAGTTCCGTGCTTTCCATTCAATCCAACACTCGAGGATTTTGTAAGTGTACTGTTAATCTTGGCCTCAGATTTAGCCTTGCCTGTTTCATAATCTGAAGTCAAGAGGTGAGACTCGAGAACTTCTTTGAAAATACCTCCTCCAGGAGCCATTTCTGATCCGATCTAAAGGATTTTTTCCAATTTCTTTAGCTTTGAGTTTATTTTTGTGGCATGCTACAACTGTTAAGTAGCAAACTGGTTAGTGCATAAGAACTTTGCAGAGTAAAAGCTACTATAGTCAACTTTTGATATTCTTTAGTTCAAAATATGAAATTCAAATGCACACACAATACGAGGACAATTATGATGCGCTTTTTCAGTCAGAATAATACCTTATAGAGTTCCCCTAAGATAATCTAGCACGAGTAAGCTACATTCACGCACAAAAGTATCTGGCCAACACTTAACATGTAAGAAATAACTATTTTTGGCAGTGCTCACCAAGATTCAGCGAGTCAAGGAAAAAATGCATGCCTGAAACATGACAACAACAACAAGCTAGATTAGTTACACAAAAGTGAAATCTGTAAACAGAACCTCTCAAACTCAAAACAACACTGAGATGGATAAATTTTAACACTTTTTGCATGGTATAGATATTAAAACTGAAGTCATAATTAAAGCACAGCACAAATATAATTTGATTTTGCATATATATAGCAAATGATATTCCAAATTCCAATCCATATGCCTCACTAATCGCTACATATCTCAGAAAACAAGTGGAACATATATTGATTACCAAACAATATGTCATTCCAACTGCTATACTATTGGTAAGTTTATATTAAAAGTTGCAAAGTATAAACAATAATCTTGTCCCAGATCCCCTCATCTTAGTGCCTTATACTTCTATTGCAACAACATGGAAGCAAACAAATTTTGCTTCATAGTAGCAATCTGAAGTATTTTGCCTTCAATTTCACAAGACACGGAGTCACGAAAGAGATCAACATTCCATATCTCTTCTACATTTAAATTAACCATAAAACAGACCAAAATTATAGAAACAAATACAAATTCAGAAATTCAACCAAGCATCAAAAGTCCAGTTAGCTTTGAAAGAACACTACCTTGGAACCATCAATCCAACCAATCAAAAACTGGAACAAAACAAGAAAGATAAAAAATGAAATGCAAAATCTCAAAAACTACAATTTAACAATTCAAGACAAACAAGTATCCAAGGCAAGCCATAAATAGAATCACAATTGGACAAACCAATAAAAAGTCATCAAGTGAAGACAAATCTGAAAACAAAAAAATCCAAAACCATACCAATCAAAGGAAAAAACAAAAAACCACAACATATAAACACCATGAAAAACAAAATATCAAATAAAAACAAACACCCAATTGAGAATTCCAAGTCTTACTTATATCCACGCTTGTTAAAAACAATAAAAATTAAAAGTTGAGATTAATAAAAACATAATGCAAAAATGGAACATTTGGAAAAAAGAGCTCCTGAAGTTGCGGAAATTACCAGAAAAAAGTGTGTGTTTGTTGGTATCGATTATGGATGATGTTGTTGAGTTGACCAACACAACAACGTTGTTGTTTCTTCTGTTTCCAAATCGTTAAGATTTTTGTTTCTTGTTTTCTGCTATGTTTCTTTCGTTGAGTTATTTATCTTTCTCTCTCTTCTTCTTTTTTTATTTATTTAATTTGAAATTTGAGAAATAAAAAAGTAATTTTTGTGTATTTTTTTTGTTTCTGCTATTTTTCTTTTCAACGATACGTTGCCAAGATAACAAGGGTGGTCCTGTTACTCTTCCCGCACGCGACGTTTAAAATTAAAACACAATTAATTGTCTTTTTCTTTTCTTTTTAGGTTTTTCTTTTTCTAACCTTTTTCTTGTCCTTTCACATCAATTTTTCTTACATTTGTTTTCCGTTAATGAAAGGGTAACTTTTTTTAAAAAAATTCCTTCTTTTTAACCGCGTGATTCTCATGAAAATAGAGTTTTTGTGATTGAGAAATCGGCCAATTAAATGAATATAAACTTAGATTAAATCAAATAATTGGGTATCTACCAAAAATAAAAATCAAATAATTTGTTCTTAATTAGAGTGTATTAATCATTTGGAAGGTTCAGCTCATGTTCGGTTATGTTCCAATAAGAATTGATATTGAGTAGATTAATTATTTAAAATTGATTTTAACTAAAAGTGATATGTATTTAGATACATTTATGTAAAAATGAGTTGAATTATAAATTTATGTGTTGGAATTAAAAGTTACTACAAATAAAAGTTAGTACAATTGTTTTTAGTCCAGAAAATTAATTTCCAAAAGATATGCCAAATAAAATTTTAGAGAGTTATAATTGTTTTTTGCACTTAAAAATTACGTCTAAAACACCTAAAAGTGAAACCAAACATAAAATTAGTAGAGTTTTGCTAAGTCTTTTTTTTTTGGTTGCAAATTTTGCTAAGTTTAGTTCCTCTATAGTTTATTTAACTATAATTGTTTTCTTAAAAAATGGTTAAATGAAATAACTAAGTTTGGCAGTAGGCTTGATTAAAATAAAAATAAAAAAGTGGGTAGTACGCTGCCCCATCAAACACGTTCTCATGAAAACTCACAAAGCAACACTAAAAGGTGTTTGTTTTAACTTTTAAAAAATATATTTTGTGATAAAAAAAATAGAGATTAAACAAAACAAAAAAAAGAAGCTAATTTTGTTTGTTTATTAGACATAAAAATCATTTTAAAATAAATATGTTTTTTAAACTTGTTCATGTCTTACCTCCTTGTTCTTTCAAAAAAAAAATGTATTACCTCCTTGTCTAAAACAAATATATTTTAAAATAAAAACTAATCCTAATAACTTTTTTAAAGTCAAAATTTATTTTTTTTATAAAATAATTTATTTAATAATCCTAAACAAACACTTAAAAATAATAAAATATTTTTTATAAAACAAAAATAGATTTTCTTTTCTAAAAAAAATCTAAAACAAATGCATCTAAAGACGCTAAGTGAGCCTTGACCAAATATTATCTACGTCTTTAAATATAAAATTATCTTGAGTTTTTTCTTTGTCCCTTTTTACAAAATTCTATTTGATTTTCAACTGCATTCATTATTCTTGTCAAAAAAAAAAACTGCATTCATTATTCATGTACTAACATACCTAAATTAATTTAGATCATTTTATGCAATGTGTAACAAATATTTAAGGGTTATATATGTTTTTAGTTCCTCTAAATATACCAATTTTTATTTAGGGTTAATAGGTCTTTACCCCCTGTAATATAAGTCATTTCCGGTTTTTCCCTGTAAAAATGTTGTTTTGATTTACCCCCTAATAGGCAAAACAAAAACAAAAATTTCTTAAAAAAAAAAAAAATTGGTTTTTGTTTGGCCTATTAGGGGGTAAACCAAAACAATTTTTTTTTACAGGGGTGTAAATCAAAAAAAAAATACAAGGGGAAAAACCAGAAATGACATTATTACAGGGGGTAAAGACCTATTAACTCTTTTATTTATAGTCTCTATAAAAAGAACTTCAATCTTGTAAACTTGGCTAAGTTAGTAAGGACATTCCAATATATATAGGGGGTTAGGGTTCTATCCCCAACACCCCACTTATTCACTCAATTTTTAGTCACCAGTGACTTAAAAAAAATAAAAAACTTTGATCCCTCTAAATTTGATGTTATCGACTTTAGTGTATTCTTTTTTTACAACCATTCATGTTCCAAGTTATTTTTATTTTATGGTGTGTCATTTATAAGACCAATATCATTAGTTTAATAATTTTACTATTAATTAATCTATAACTTCAATATAAATATTAAATGGTTAAATTACTTAGTTAATGACATCTTAATGTCATAAAAATAGGTCACTTGGAACATTAAACATGAACTCTTATAAAATAAAATAAAAACAAATGCCTCCCGCTATCTTTAAGATATATGTTTGATACAAATTAATCCTTTAATCTTTTTTGTTATGACAAATTAATCCTTTAACTTACTTTTTGTGATAAATTGATCATTTAAGTCATAAAATATTTACATTGTTACACGTTTTTCATTTATTTTCGTTAATAAGTGTTTATGTTACCATATACTCCCTCCGTCCCAAATTGTATGTCGCTTTAGGGAAAAAAATTGTCTCAAATTATATGTCGTTTTACAATACCAATGCAACATTAATGCTACTTTTCCTATTATAACCTTAACTATTTATTATTCTCTCTTCTTTCAATTTTTTCATTTATCTTTCTCATATATTTATTAAGGACAGTTTTGTAAAACAACTCATAACATCTCTTTTCCACACAATATTAATTGCATTTCTTAATATGTGTGAAATGTCCAAAACGTCATACAATTTGGGACGGAGGGAGTAACATCTAGGTGGCAAGTTCAAAAAGTGTTTATGACACCAAATATGATTTACTTACGCATATTTTCTACTTCTTGTTTCCTAATTCAACCTAATTTTACAAATAAATATTTTATAAAGAGTATTATAAATCAAGTAATTGATCAATTTCGTTTCAAACCGATGTTGAATAATGCACCTATAAATCCTTGTTTTAAAAGCAGTAAATTAGAACTCACCAACTTAGCATTAAACATCCACATAACACTTTTTAAGTGAGTTGAATGAAGGGAGGCTAATGGTGAAAATAATTTATGACTTAAATGACTAATTTGTTGTAAAAAATATTAAACGACTAACTTGTTAAAAACTTCTAACTTAAAGGACCGCGAAATGCATTTGACAAAAAAAAAAACTAAAAATGAAAGTTGGTATATTCGGTCCTACTTTAGTAAAAATATTAATCAATTTTTTCTCTTGAAAGATAAATTTGTAAAAATAATACCAACTTTCAACAAAGTTAATATTATAAACAACTTTATTAATTCCAACAATGTACTCGATGGGATCTTCTATTTTGAGGCGTGGGTGGCACCAAATTAGGTACAAAATTAATATCTAGTGAGACCCAATTTATTTTGGATTAATTATATTTTAGGTCCGTATAAATAGGCGCGTTTCCAACATTAGTCCTTACTTAAATTTTATTAAATTTTTGGTCTCCAACATTTTTTTCCGTTAGCAAAATAGGTTCTCGCTGTTAATTGTTGTTGATTGAGCAAACGGTGAAGTACACGTGGATGCCACATCTGACTTTTTTTTGTTGGGTTAAATATGTTTTTAGTCCCTATAAAATTGAGGCATTTTAAGTTTAGTCCTTACTTAATTTTAATAGTTGTTTTAGTGCTTACAAAAATACTATGCACTCAATATTAGTCCCTGTTCAATTCAAATTTGTTTAATTTATGCTTAAATTCTTAAGTTTTTTAACAATTTTTTTTAGACGTGTTAAGAACATTACTAAAAGTTTCTCCCCAAAAAATTATCGCAAAATTTGATTTATATGTCCAGATTTTATTACTTTTATCTTTAACTTTTATCGTTTTCAAAAATTCATATTTAATTCGTTTCATTTAAAAAGTTCTAAATTTTAGTAATTGAACCTTTCATAGTGTTCTAAACATGTCTCAAAAAAAATGGTTCAAAAATTTAAGAGTTTAAGGATAATTACAGAAACTTTATTTTATTAGGGACTAAAATTAGAAGTAATTTTTTTTTGTAGGGATTAAAAAAACCTATTAAAATTAAGTAAGGATTAAACTATAACTTGAAAATGTGTTTATAAGTAGGAGGCATCCCTCACAATACAATATGGTTTTGTAGAATTGAATTAAGCATTACTCTTTGATTGATCTGTAGGCATCTTGTATAAAAAGAATTGCTTATTCTTCGGTATCTCATATGAGTTTCATAATTTTAGGAATTGGTTCTATAAGTCATACTGGGCTCAACGGGGCAGTTTTACAAATAATAATATCTCATGGATTTATTGGCGCTGCCCTTTTTTTCCTGGCAGGAACTAGTTATGATAGACTACGTCTTCTCTATCTTGACGAAATGGGCGGAATGGCTATCCCAATGCCAAAAATATTCACGATTTTCACTATCTTATCGATGACTTCTCTTGCATTGTCCGGCATGAGTGGTTTTGTTGCCGAATTGATAGGTTTTTTTGGAATAATTACTAGTCAAAAATATCTTTTCATGATGAAAATATTGTCATAACTAGTTTTAGTAGGTTTTTTAGTCCCTACAAAAAAAAATTACTTCTAATTTTAGTCCCTACTAAAACAAAGTTTGTTTAATTATCCTTAAACTTTTAAGTTTTTGAACGAATTTTTTGAGACAAGTTTAGAACACTATGAAAGGTTCAATTACTAACATTTAGAATTTTTTAACATGAAACAAATTAAATATGAATTTTTGAAAACCATAAAAGTTAAAGATAAAAGTAATAAAATATGGACATATAAATCAAATTTTGCAATAATTTTTTGCAGAGGAACTTTTAATAATGTTCTTAACACGTCTACAAACAATTGTTAAAAAACTTAAGAATTTAAGTATAAATTAAACAAATTTGAATTGAGCAGAGACTGATACTGAGTGCATAGTATTTTTGTAAGGATTAAAACAACTATTAAAATTAAGTAAGGACTAAACTTAAAAAGCCTCAATTTTATAGGGACTAAAAACATATTTAACCCAACAAAAAAAAGTCAGATGTGGCATCCACGTGTGCTTCACCGTTTGCTCAATCAGCGACAATTAACAACAAGGACCTATTTTGCTAACGGAAAAAAACGTTGGGGACCAAAAATTTAATAAAATTTAAGTATGGACTAATGTTGGAAACGCGCCTATTTATAGAGACCAAAAACATAAGGGTCATGCTAACCGGTGCCCCTGGAGCACTGGTTAAGCATACAAAAAAAGGAATTTATTACCATAAAAGGAAACTTTGTTGACTTATTTATGGATTAATTACACAGTTTTCAATGCAATAATTACTATATAATTTCTCTTTTTAGTATCCTTAACCAGTGCCCTGGGGGCACCGGTTAGCATTTCCCAAAACATAATTAACCCATTTATTTTTATGAAAGCATCAGAGATATTAGCAGTAACTTGACCCCACGAGTGGAGACCATTAAAATGCAAGCAATCTTAGAGCAGCCATTAAGTTGGCACAAATGATCACCCTCTTTAAAGATATACATATGTGAAAGACGAAAATGTCCCGCGGCAGTTAACTACCGAAGTAAAGAACCGGCGGCGGTTAACTACCGAAGTTCCTTCTTCGACAGTTAACTGCCGACGAAAAAAAAAAAAACCACCGGCACTTAAATGCCGAAGAACTCATATCAATTTTTTATTGAAAATATTATACTTTGCTATGCTATAATTCCACATGAGAGCAGTTAATTAACTTTAGACCGGTCACACAAGAATATGCTTATCATTTTTCAAAAATAAAAATAAAAATAATATGCTTATCAAGAATTTATTGAATTACATGCAGAATGACACGTTGGTTCTAATATTCTCAATTTTATGATGAAGCCAGCCTATTAGAGGGGAAGAAAGACAGTTCCTTTCCATAAGCAAAAGAATCACAAACTTTTACAAACTTTCCATAAGCTAATAAAGTTACAGATTGAGTCGGAATCAAATGCAAGCAATTCACAACATGGAATGTATTTTGCTCAACTATGAAGTTACAATGACATATCAAGTCAAAAAAAAATTGATATGAGTTCTTCAGCACTTAAGTGCCGATGGGTTCTTTTTTTTTTCTTCTTTATTTTTCCGTCGGCAGTTAACTGCAGCCGATTCTTTACTTCGGTAGTTAACTGCCGCGAGGGCATTTTCGTTTTTTACATGCGTTTTTCAACCTTATAACATATGTATACAACAATTTTCTTTTTTGTATTCAATTGATCGGTGAACTATGATTATAAGTGAGTACATGTTCACTTGGTTAGCATAACCAACTATCAAGACTAACAAAATAGAAATCATAAACTAAGTCAAACGGTAAAAAAGTTAAGGCTCACACACAACAAGACTTAAGGCACAAATACATCTAGTAGACACAACAACATCCTCCCTTAAACTTAACGTCAAATCGAGGACAATTTGAAGTCATTTTTATCATTTGCAGCTTGTCTTCTCATTTTGTGAAGTCCCAAACTTTAAGAAAACTACCCTCTTGTCTTGAGAGGTTTTGTCATGAAATGTGCTACTTAATCTTCAGTACAACAATACTCTAGTTCAATAACTCCTCCAGTCACTAAATCTCTCAGAAAGTGAAATCTCATCTATGTTCTTGCCTCTACCATGTAGCACTAGATTCTTCGACAGTTTATTAATGGAACTATTGTCACACATCATCATATTACACTTTTCTTGGCAATTTCTTTGAAATCTATGAACATGGTCGCATTGTTTCACATCATCACACAAATACTAACAATCAACAAGTCATCATTCAAATCCGTTTTCACAAAGAAAAAAGAAGTATGCTTGGAGGTACGCTTCTCAAATCCCTCCTTTTGAAAATAGCTTTCAATCTTGATATACGAAGCTTTGGGATCTTGCCTCAAACCATACAAAGCCTTCTTCAACTTGTAGACTTTATCCTTACTTTCTTTCTCCACGTAACCCTGATGTTGCTCAACATAAAATGTTTTTGCAATCTCTCCATGTAGGAAAACACTTTTCATCTCTAACTAGTATAAGCTCCGACCTCTAATAGCTGCCACAATGATTGTTCTTATGGTATCCCATCTTGCCATTGGTGCACACACCTCACTGAAAGTATTTGGGACTTGGGAGTATCATTTTGCCAATATCATTGCCTTATACTTTTCAACATCTCCTTTCTCAGTATATTTGGTATTGAATACCCATTTAAATCCATTTTTTAGCTCCATTGGAAAGTGTAGTCATGCCAAGTTTCATTTATCTCTATAACTTTTATTTCAACATCCATGGCTTTCTTCCCATTGAGATTCTTCACTGCCTATTCAAAATGCACATGATGTTCAAATTGAGTAAAAGTGGCTAAGGTGTGTTATTCTTCATTTGTTGCTCGAGTGTCTTAACATATTCTTCAAGCCAACCTAGCTTTTACTTGGGTCTCACTGATGTTCTCGTTGGTTTTTCAGCCTCGTGACTACTTGACGAGCCCAGGGAATGTACATATTTTTCTTCATTATCAGTGTTATCTTTCTCATTATTCTTGTCTCCACCAAACTTTTAGCCTTGTCTTATTAGTCAAGCCCTTAACAATTAACAATGGTTTTCTTTAGTTTCTCCTTTCTAGTTCCAACTTTTTGATTCATAAAATATCACATCTCCACTAACATGTATATTCTTTATGATATGATCATATAAGCTGTAGTCCTTTGAATTCTCACTGACTTCCAACAAAACATATAAAAGTAGGCTTAATTGCACTTTTGGCCCCCTATGTTTCAAGAAGTTGCGATTTAGGCCCCCTAACTAATTAAAATACAAAACAGCCCCCTATGTATTGGATCTTTGGCAGTTTTGGCCCCTTTGACCAATTTTGACTCGGTCAACGCTGACGTGGCATTTCAAAGCAATGCACACGTGGCGGCTTTGAAGTGCCACGTCAACGTTGACCGAGTCAAGATTGGTCTAGGGGGCCAAAACTGCCAAAGATCCAATACATAGGGGGCTGTTTTGTATTTTAATTAGTTAGGGGGCCAAAATCGCAACTTCTTGAAACATAGGGGGCCAAAAGTGCAATTAAGCCATAAAAGTACGACATGTACATGACCAATACACCCAAAGTCTTAAAGTACGACACCGAAGGCTTAATACGACTCTTTTTGGATCAATGTAATGCCATAAATTTTTAGCCATTATTTATTTTATTTCTTATAAAAGTGATGCATATGTTTTTTTAAAATGAATTTTGAATTTCTTATAAAAGTTATTTTATCATAGATTTTTTAAAATAAATTATATATTTTTTAAAATAAAAATATCAACATTAACGAACCAAACCAAATCTAACATGTTGTTCCTCAGTTTGGTTTGATTCAAATTTCATAAAAGTTGTAAAAACATAACCAAAATAAACCAATTAATTTTTATTGACTCAAATTTATTTTATTGCAAAAGCGAAACCAAACCGACTTATTACATCTAAGAGAACCTAAGTTTGATTTTAAATTGAACAATTTTTAGTAAAACTTTATTTAAACTCCACATTATTAGAGCACTTTTGTATAAGAATCAAAAGATTAACACCAAAAATAACCATCGTATATGTTTTTCTTTCGGGAGCTTCTATGGTGCAGTCAGAAAACTGACTTTTTTGAAAAAGTTAATTTTGATTTTAAGGTTTGATTCATTTTTAAA
>Ga0315915_1002956_pt1 | contig 21628 bp, 8 predicted proteins | sample MpolbnodulesMG_FD_207738 | JGI IMG/M metagenome (GOLD analysis project Ga0315915, IMG submission 207738) | Medicago polymorpha root nodule microbial communities from Los Angeles, California, United States - branched nodules | ecosystem: Host-associated > Plants > Roots > Nodule | place: USA... | reverse complement strand
GATGATAACAAGGTATTAAAAATTGTCAATTGAATATGCTAATATTTGTTCAAGTGTGCAGGACCATAGACAAAATTTTCAGTGTCTTAATTAAGGCATAGGTTCTGAAAGAACAAATGAGAGAAATAGAATCAACAAGAAGGAAGCTTGAAGTATTTGAATAAAGAGGTTCTGAAGACAAGCGGTTCTGAAGAAGTTGACGTCATCAGAAACACCTCTTTAGAAGTAGTTCACCAGAAGGCGACGTTTTCAGAGATTTTGAAGATCATTAGAAGCTGGAAGACTGAAGAACTTCAAATGTTATTCAAATGATGATTGAATCACGCCTACCATTGCAGAAGATTGGGAGAATAAAACAACAGCTATTTCAAATGGATTTGAAGGCATTTGATGCTTATTCAGCTGAGAGCGTTGAAAAAGGACATTTGTACGAAGTGTACAACCACTATCTCCACCACTCTGTTTTTGTGTCTGCTAGTACAAGAACAACAGTTGTGCCTGCAACGGTGTTCCTTCAGACTTGGAATGCATTTGGAGTTAATCCTTCATAGGACAATAACCAAATCAGGCAATAGATCATTGGTGATTTGATCAAGCTTCAAACGACTCTTATTTGATGTGATGGAAATTTCCAACGTATCTTTCACACCTCTATATAAATGAGTGAAGGCCTGCTGTTTGGATATACACGTTATATGCAAGACTTAAGAACAACAATTTACAAGTGCCAAAACTTTACTGAAATTGTTCTGCATTAAAAGTTCACTTAGAATTTCTTATCAAAGTTCATATCTTAGAAATTATAGAGTCTTAAGAGTCTGTATCTGATTTGCATTATGAACATCACTGATTGTATATCAAGTGTTCAACCTCAAACAAATTTCTTTGTAATTTTGTTTGAATAGAAGTCTCTTGCTTGTGTGCTTGAGCATAGGAAGTCTCTTGATTTAGTTCAGGAGCATAGGAAATCTCTTGCAGTTGTGCTTGAGTAATTTGAAGTCTCTTGCTAGTTGTAGCAGTGAGCAATTGTAATCAGATATTACATTTTTAGTGAACTCTCCTTCGAAGTGTAAGGGGGACAAGACTATTGAAGGTGAGAAAAACCACAAGAAGGGGGGGTTGAATTGTGTTTTTGAAAACTTCTTCTTTTGCGTTCTGAAGAACTGTTCTCAGGTTCAGAGTCTGAAGTAGTTCAGAGTCTGAGTGAGTTCAGAGTCTTTGTGCAGCGGATAAATGTAAAGAACAAAAGAAGAAAGAACACAAGCAATTATACAGGTTCCTTCCACAAACCGGAAGTAGTCCTGTCCCCGTTGCACTTCCAAGGAGAGTTCCACTAAAATGTAATGTCAAATTATAAGTTGCTCAATCACACAAGAAAGAGACTAATCTTTGCTCAAGGACAACTCCAAGAGACTTTTATGCTCAATCACACCTGAAAGAGACTTCTATGCTCAAGGATTACTCCAAGAGACTTCCTTTGCTCAATCACAACTGAAAGAGACTTATCTTAACAATTACAAAGAATTGAATAAGGTTTTGAATACTTGATATACAATCAGAGGTATTCATTTGCTGACCTCGGAAGATCTACTGGAAGAGGTGGGAAAATCAGAGGGTGAGACACCGTACTGTACCATAACACGTAGCCATCCCTCATACGCCATGTCTGCTCTCCTGTCGGCTTACCCCAATCGGGCTCCTTAAGCGTGCAGGTGTTGAAGTCAAGGAATGCCTGCACAAAATCTGAGGCGGTCGCAGCTCTACAACATCCGTCGGATGTCTAGGGACGGTCTGGACGTATCTGTACTACCGCAAAACCCTCTCAGGCAAGTGACAGTACACCCTATGAACACCACACATAATCCAACCTGAATACCAGAAAATCTCCTCAAAACCCCGATTTCTCTGTGCTCTTCGTACGGCCTCCATCATACGTCATCAAACTGAATACGATCAAGCAATGAGCGGTACGTCATCCCCTCTCCATGACCCTTCTGTAAATTTCACCTCGTCGCAACCAGATAGTTTTCAATATAGTCGGTGTTTGGATCAACACTGAAAAAGTCAGGAAAATGCGCCAAAAACCATGTCTGCACAAACCAAACAAATCATATTTATAAATTATTACGCACGAAAAATTTAACAAAAAAAAAATAAAAGTTAAGGTTCACATTTATAAGTTTCTTACAGTGAGCAGTGTCACGTTTCCCCCAAGAGCTCTGTCTCCAGGCAAACGGGCCTCAGCTATCTCGTCGTATAGGTATGCCACTGTCATCCCTCCCCAGGAATAATTATGCATCCCCGCGTAGCCATCCTCCATGGTCGTCACATAGACCAACTCGATGCGTTTGTTGCTTCTATCACCAAACAACAAGTATCCTACAAGATATAGAAGATAACACTTCACATAAAATGTCCTAACCCTCTCCAGCTCCTCTGCCTCCCCTGGATTCTCTAGATTCGCCAATCTGTTAGCCCTATCAACGTGCCTCATATATAACCCCCTCAGCGTTGGATAACTAATGTACCCACCATACTTTTTAGCACAAATTTTCTTTGTCTCCTCCTGCGACACACCTAAGTGCCTCACCAGTAGTGCCACTCTGTCATGTCTTAACATCTTCTTCCCATGGCTCAACATCCGCCTTCAATCTGAAGATGCATAAGACATGCGACATCATCCAAAGTCACAGTCATCTCCCCCAAAACCATATGAAAACTGCTGGTCTCGGGATGTCACCTCTTGCATAATGTTGTCAGTAAAGCATGAGGCACAGTGGCATAGCCTAGATAAACCAAATCATGTAACCCACTCTCCCTAAGCTTTCCCCAAAACTATTCAGCATTCTCGTTTGGATGTCGGAGACTCAAAATCTTAGCCCCATGATCCGGTTTTACAACACGTACCTTACAAACCTGAAATAATAGAAAAATAAACATAATTTAAACAATGTAATCTTTTAACTAAACAAAATAAAAGTTAACACATGCAAAAATAAAAATTACAAATTTAAATTGTCGCACGTATTTTTAATTTAAGACATAGAACATGTAAAACTTAAAAAAACACATAACAAAAACAATTTAAATCATAATTAAACATAAAGAAAATAATAAAAGTTGAAATAAAGAAAATATAAAGAAAATAATTAAACATAAAGAAAATAATTAAACAAAAACACATATAAAAGTTGATATAATAATTAACAAACACACATATAAAAAAAATTAAAACATTAATTTGATTTGTGTTGCATATGATAATTTTAGTTAGTTAAAAATAATACTTACGTTATCTGAATTATACCAAAGCTGCAATGCCACATGATTGGCATAAGAATGCAACAAATATATTTTTTCCAGTCCTCCAGGAAAGGGAGGCTCCAAAGGTAACACCGCTGGGGCAGCCGCTGCTGCAATGTCATCCTGGTCTGGTATATGTTGCTGCTGCTCTGGTATATGCTGCTGGTTATACCCACCATCAGTGACATCGTGGTGTACCTGATCCTGATAATTCAGGTACTCCACCTGGCTCGGGTCAACCACCTGTGACTCTTCAGGCTGTGTAACCTGAGAAATCCCTGAACCATCCCCCCTCCGACCTCTTCCCCTCTTTGGGATGTGTGTGTTTTGCCTCTCCTTCTTCTTCCGGTGGCTTTGTGCCATAGTACGCCTACCACCAATCATTTTAGATGGATCAATGGGCTGCCCCTAATTATACATATCTACAAAAAAAATTAAAAAATTAACATCATTTTCATAACATAATCAAACACATTAAACCTAAACTAAACATAAACATTCACATTAAAGGTAAACTAAACATAAACATAATCAAACAAATTATAAGTACTTTATGTGCATCATTTCAGTATAATCTAAACTAAACCTTCACGTTTCAATAAACATAATCATAAACATAAACACAAACATTCAATATAATCATTATAATAATCATTTCAACGTAAACATAAACATTCACATTTCAATAAACATAAACATAACTAAACTAAACCTAAACCATTCAATATAATCATCATTTCAATATAATTTGTGTGCATCATTTCCATCATAACTTAAACATCATTCAATTTAATTCTCATAACTTAAACTAACTAAATAATCAATAAAATGGTCATAGAGGCATTTTATCAAACACTTTGTGTGCAAAGTATCAAACATACTCAAAATGTGTTCTTTTGCCACCATTCAAAACCACGTTATACTCTAACATCATTCAAACATCAATTAAAGCAACTACATTCAATTATAAACTACATGCAATCATCAAAATTTCAATTCCAACATCAACCCTAACTACATGCAAACTACCAATTATTTTTAAAAAAAAACCTACACAAACTAACATTATGATTAAAAATGAGTCAAGATACTTACTTGTGAGTAAATGGAGATGATTTAATTGATTTCGCTCCAAAATCGTATTCAAGGAATTGGAGATGTTTTGGGAAGTTTTTGAGCAAATGAAAGAAACTAGAAAACTGAGTTTCTGTTTCTGTTTATGTTCAACACGCATCGGCAGTTAACTGCCGAGGTTTTCCTCAGTAGTTAACTGCAGCCGGTTCCAATAAAATTCGGCAATTAACTGCCGATGGGTATTTGAATAATTTACTTGTGTTTTTCAGCCTTCTCAAATGTGTGAACAACAATTTTTCAAAAAGTTTGTATACTAGATATATTTTTATCCAGACTTTTTCATTTACCTTTTTGACAAGATGATTCATTTTAAAATACAAATTTTCTTCTTTTTAGAGAATTTAAAATACAGTTCACAAAGTATTTGATTCTTTTTATCCATATCACAAAGTAGGATTAGACATTATCCAATGCACACTCTTGAGAATGTGGGATTTTTTAGAGGTGTCAAAATTGATCGTAGAGGTTTATTAAAAAAAAATTGATTCTAGATGTATAATATTGATTATGATATGTTTGATCGTTTTTAAGTAGAAGTGATTTCAGCTCAAGAATTACTTCCACTTGAAACTAGGATTTGTAGGTTTTACTTTTTAGGCTTAAACCCATTTTTTACCCCCTATGTTTCATAATGTAGCAATTTTGGCCCCCTTTTAAAAAAAATGGCAAAATACACCCCTAATGATTAGCCCCTTTTGCAAAACCCCAATTTTGACTTGGTCAATCATATGTGTCTTGCCAACTGTGTAATTTTTTAATTAAAAAGGAGAGTAATATCCACGTGTGTAATTGCAGAATAAAAAGAAAGAAAAAATCAAGGAAAAATTGGCAGGCACGTGCAATCTTCATGAAAGGTATCATTGAACTTTCATCTTCAATCCATACCAAACATTTATCTTCTCCATTCAATCTTCCATTAATTTTCGAGAAACCCTATTATCTTAAAACCATACCAAACTTAAACCAATACCCTTTTCTTATTCTTCTTCTTACTTGTTCTTCTCTTCGTGAAATATTATTCAATCAATCCAATAAGCACCCAGTTAGATCAGATCTGTTCTCCTTCTCAATCATTTTACATAAAGTTAATTAGTACTCAATTTTGAAACGTTGTTTTGGTCAAATCTTATTGAATCACGTTTCTGAGAAGCACTTTTCTGAGAATCACGTTCGTGGCGATTTAACACGTATGAAGGATTTGAAGTGAGTTTGTGAAGGTGGTTGACACTGTAGGAGAGAATCGCGATTTGAATAAAAAATTGATTTGATTTGAGAAACGAAATTAGTTTGTGAATTTGTTCTGAAAGTGAGTTCTTCCTTTGAGAAAACACCAGTTTTGAACTGGTTTAAGGATATGCTAAATTGGTTTAATTTTTCTGAAATTATGTGGGTTGGTTTGGTTTTTCACTAATTGGATTGAGGTTTTTTTAAAATATGGGAAGAAGAAAAGGGAGGTGATGGTTGTTGGTGGTGTGGTTTGGAGAAGAAGCTCACGTGTGCCTCTTCAAATTACCCTTTCATTTTTTCATTTTTTTAATTATGAATTACACGCGTGGATTTTTCTTTATTTTTTAATTTTAAAAATACACAGCTGTCAACTTTTAAAATTATGTGGAGTGACACGTAGGATTGAACAAGTCAAAATTAGGGTTTTGCAAAAGGGGCTAAACATGAGGGGTGTCTTTTGCCATTTTTTTTAAAAGGGGCCAAAATCGCTACATTATGAAACTTAGGGGGTCAAAAGTGGGTTTAAGCCTACTTTTTATCATATAATTCGATTTTTACAAACAAATTTAAAATTCAAATAACCATTTATATTTATATTAGTTCAATTCTTATTTTTGCATAACCAAACATACTTAATTAGTTCAATTGTAACTAGGGTGGCTAAACGAGAGATTAACTCAAAAGCATAAACAGTAGTTTTCAGACTCATTATGATTATCATTCATAGCACCTGTTAACAGCGACAAGTTATTTAATTTCCCTGTCTCCTCAGACCAATATAAAACTAACGGCCCCGATTTCTCCGTCAGAAACAATCACAACCGTCCAACTCCACTCAAACCTTGTCCCACTTCATCAATATCAAACTAACTAAACGACACTACTTTCCATCTTATTTCCAATTTTACCCTTACTCGTTCGAAATAACTTTTGGTTTTTCCGTCTTAACACTTCATTCATTGCGTTTTTAGCTTCTTTCTAAAACCTTTTCTTTCTTTCTCTGCTTAACTCAATAATCGATTTTCTTACAAACGTGCTTTTTCATCTCTGCTTTTCATTCTGTTCAGCTCTTCAAAATCTTCTTCTCGTTGTTGATAGTGTGAGTATTTATTTTTTATTTTTTTTATTTTTTTAGGAAGTGTTTTGTTTTTGTGTGTGTTTATGGATCTATTGAGCTATTTTGATTTTATATTTTTTTGAGTATGTGATGCATGTTATGTTATTATGATGATATGATTTTGTGTGAAGTTAATTTGTTAGTTAAGTATTTAAAAAGTTGATTATGTGTTTTAATGATCTGTTTATGTTTATGTGATTATTATATTTATGTTTGTGTTTAACTCTAGTTAATTTATGTTTTTTTAGGAATGTGTTTATGAAATAATCATTTATGTTTGTTTTTAACTCTAGTTAATTTAAAACATGCATATTTTTTTTTTTTAATTCCATGGCACTATTTAGTGATTCATTGTTGCTTAAATTGCTTATTAATGGTTTGATCTTTATGATTCATGCCTTTTTGATCTTGCAAATTAGGTCTTTGCTTTTACAATCTAATTATTGTTGTTAATTATTATTATTTAGTTAGTTTAGTGTTGATTTTGGTATTGGTTTAATGTTGATTTTTTTTTTTTTTTTTTTGTATTTTGGTGGCAGATTGTGAAGTGAACTGTGATTTTGAAGTTGGTTAGTGTAATGTCTCCGACAGCGGTGGTTACGGAGGAGGAAGGGCGGCGCGAACTGTCGTCGACTGTGGAACGGAATTACTTGGGATTGTCTGATTGTTCATCAGTGGACAGTTGTGATTCAACTCTCCCAAGTTTGTGTGATGAGAAAAAAGTGAACTTGAATTTGAAAGCTACCGAGTTGAGGTTGGGTCTTCCTGGATCTCAATCGCCCGAGAGGGAAATGGATTCGGATTTTTACGTAACAAAGCTTGATGAGAAACCATTGTTCCCTTTGCTTCCTGCAAAAGATGGTTTGCAGAAGAATGTGGTTTCGGGGAATAAGAGAGGATTTGCTGATACCGTTGATGGGTTTTCACAGGTGATTAGTTTAATCAACTTGGTTTATATTGTGAGAAGTACATGTTTTGTTTTGGTGGTTAGATTGATTGTTTACAATATTTGTTATGCAGGGGAAGTTTAATGGTAATTCAGGGATTAACGTGATGCTATCGCCTAGACCTGTTGGAGCTCAGGCGAGCACAGTGAAAGAAATGCCGAGTAAGGTTTTGCAGGAAAGGCCTTGTGCAGCTAGAGGAACTACTGGTCATAATCATGCAGGTGCTGCTTCTGTCGCTGGTTGTGCACCGGCATCAAAGTAAGTAAAATCTATCAACTCAAGGATCTTGATTTACACGAAACTAGTAGCTAAACAAACATTTATGATTTAGTTTTCTGTGTTTTTAGATATCCTAATCCTGATATGGTAAATTTTCATATGTGCCAGGGCACAAGTTGTTGGTTGGCCTCCTATAAGATCATTTAGGAAAAACACGATGGCAACCACTTCCAAGAATAACAACGATGAAGTGGATGGAAAACCAGGTCCCACTGCACTCTTTGTGAAGGTCAGCATGGATGGTGCTCCCTATCTTAGGAAGGTTGATCTAAGAATGTATACAACATATCAGCAACTATCGTCTGCCCTTGAGAAGATGTTCAGCTGTTTTACCCTAGGTGAGCCGTTGTTATTTTGATTTACTTTAACAATAAAATTTGTTTTTGCCGATGATTAAGTTGGTTGTTGCTTTATTTTTGTTCTGAAACCTTTGGTGATTGTGTATTGGCAGGCCAGTGTGGTTCCCATGGAGCTCCAGGAAGAGAAATGATGAGTGAGAGCAAGTTGAGGGACCTTTTGCATGGTTCAGAATATGTTCTCACCTATGAAGATAAAGATGGAGACTGGATGCTTGTAGGGGACGTACCATGGGAGTAAGATGTTTTTTTAAATTCTCTGTTTTTTGCATCTTGTTTTCTAGTTATATTTTTTCAAGTAATAGTCGCTATTTTGCTTCTGAGACAATGGAGTAAATGCATTTGCAAATATAGTCTAAAAAGTAAGTAATCATAATTGATCAGTAAAACACTTAATATATTTCCATTTGCCAATAGTTGATTAATTTTGTAACTAACAAGTAATTGTAGGCCATGATGATCACTAGTTTTAGTCATCAGAGGGAGTCCAGTGTCCAGACATGTACTCCTTCCCTTTCAAAATGAGTGTCATTTAAGGTTTCTGCACACAAATTAAGAAATGCAAAAAAGTTGTCAAAAGACAACCTTTTTACTAAACTACCCCGTAATAACTATTGGTATGTTTCCCACAAAGGTAGAATATATTACGTTGGAAGTAGTATAGACAACATTCATTAGAGGGCATAATTGGGAAATTTTACATTGAAAAGTGAACATGACATTCATTTTGAAACAATTTTTTTTTTGTTGCTAAAGAGACACTCATTATGAAACGGAGGGATTGGAGATTATGGTATTGTATATAGAGCAAGTCTTACTTGTATGCCCCCTTGGAAGTCCTGAAAGACCAATTGAGCCATACTTTTGGGTTGACTTATTTTCTAGTTTCTACCTAAATCATGTTTCAAATTTAAACATATATCTTATATACAAAATTGTTGGGTTGAATCTCTCCGATTTACTGGTTAATCCAATTTCCATGTCTACTCATAGGGACATTTGTGGTTTAGATGATTATTGCTCGTGTATGTTCCTGGAATACTAGGTCTAGTGACCAATCATATGTTTTTTCATGCCAAACAGCTGTGGTATGATATTACTTTTTCTTCTTTTCAAATACTACCTAAAATTCAAGGGCTCTTGTTTTATTAGCGATTCCTGAAATTTGCTCAACATGGATAACCCACTAATATCACTCAGTTTGATTCAAAATATTGTGATAAAAGGTTATTCATCAAATTGAGAGAGGGATATAGTGAATTGAGAATGTTAATAATGCAAATGATTGAACTGGTAATTTTAATGGCAAATTGGGGGGCTCATGGCTACCAAGAACAACTTATGGGTGCATAATATATTAGAAATGCGAATTATATTTTTGATAGATGTTACACCAAGTATAATGGATATTGCATGCAATTGCTCATCTAAGTAACTTGCCACTTGCATGAAAAAGGATGAAGAAAGTTTTCCCTTTTTAGAAAGCAAAGTTATTCAGAAATCACAGTTCAGCATGCACTGTCCTTAAGTTTCTTGCTGTCTTATCAATCCAGCTACATAATTTTCTGGCAAATTCAATATATTTAAAAATGTGAATCAATTCAATGTATTCAAGTGTATTTTGAATTTTTTTTTGAAGGAAAAAAAAATCAAAATACACTTCAATTCATCGTATTTTGATTTTTTGAATTGTTATTTTTGTCTTTTTTGTGTAATGATACATCCGGTACTGAAGTGCTACATAATGATGCTGGGATGTACTAAACTAATGCATTTGAGTTCGGACAAAAAGTGGAATATTGTAGATAATGATCTGCTTCATAACACAATGGCGATATGGCATTGGCAAATTAGTATGAACGGGGAGGGGGGAATTCAGTAGGGGTACTTGAGGAAATTTTGAGGAGGAATAGTTAGGATACGGGGCTTTGGCATCGAGGGCTTATGTGCACGACCCTCTTAAGAATCTTCAACGCATTTTTTTAAATAAATCTCGTCCTTTGTTTCTCCCATCTTATATGGATCAATAGGGTTTTTGTGTTCCGTAAGGTGTCTATCTCCATTTTTTTTAGAAATTCAAGTTCCAATAGAAGTGTCGTGTATGCTATGACTTGCTCATTAGTATCGAGACTGAAGAATTTGATCATGGCCAAGACTGTGTTGCTGAATGAGATTATTAATAATGCTAGCAACACACTTTTCAACACACTCTTTGATTGATTAAAATTCACATGGGTCCAACCAAGTTAATATGGGACCCATATAATATGGTGGGACACATGGCAATTGACACCCAATTCATGGTGTGTGTTGAAAAGTGTGAGTGTGTTGCTATGGGCTGGTCTATTTAGGCATCAAGTGTTGATGCAAATTCTAGTCTCTGAAAACCAAGAAAATGGACTGAATGAATGACACAAGGTTTGCATCCCCCCTCACTAAATTGCAATTCCTTATTTATGTGCAGGATGTTCGTCGATACTTGCAGAAGGCTGAAAATCATGAAGGGTTCTGATGCCATTGGCTTAGGTATGTATTCTCAGTGATGTTTGGCTGTCGCTACAATCAGTATGAAATGTTGGAAATGTGGACTAATTAATTAAAGTGGGGGCAATGAATTAAATTTGAAGGTTCATAAGATTTTTCCTACGCGTGCATCTCTATTTTCAAGCAATATACAAGTGGTGGTTATGTATCTGTAAATATCCACGTACTAGTGTATTTGTAAACAAGCCAATAATTTTTAACATGAGTTATTTAAGTGTATTTGGAATGTCCATGCTTTGGTATTTGTCTCCTTTATTTCTTTGCGGAATTCTGAAATGAATTGATGGATTATGATCCTGATATGTGAAATGAGATCACTCTAGTATATACATCCAGATAAACATTTTGTCTAGATAACAGTATATCCTTATGTCATTGAGTGCTTCAAACATTAGTTGGGTATAATAATGCAAGGCCGTGAAAAAAAAATCATATCCTTATGCTCTTTGAATTGCAATATTAATTTTATTCTAGACTAGATTGCTTCCTGCCTTTGATTTGGGTCAATCAATAAGCAAAACTGAATACTGCAAATACCAAGAGTTGCAAAATAGATACTGGATTTATTCAGTGTAGTTTTTTAGGAATTTTATTTGGAGATTTCAGCTCCACCAAAATAAGTATATTTTAGTTGGAACATCATTTGCTATTTGTAACATGTGGGAACATTAGATAGATAAGACCTTGTTTTAGCAAATCCTACATAACATTATAACCTTGATTCTAAGCTCTCATTAGCATCAACCAAAGTCAATTTAAGTTTAATCATCGTTAACTTTGATGTACTTTCCCGTAACTCCAATTTATCTGCCTCTCTTTGCTCAAGTGCATTTTCTTTCCTCCACAGCTCCCAGGGCCATGGAGAAGTCCAAAAGCAGGAGTTAGAGGGTGTCCGGAAAATGATGACTGCCTTTGTCCAACCAAGTGTTAATGCTGGATCCAAGGACTGTAAAAAGCAAAGGATTATGACTAATTCCCTGGCATTGGCAGCTAAACGGTTTTCCGGTGTTATTTATTGTTACATCCCTGAAAAGTTTGTTATATTTGTTAGCACTATAATATCTTGTGAAGTTATCTTCTAATATTAGTTTTGTGGAGTCTGTAATCACTATAGGAAAACCTGTTTGTTTGGATGAATTGAATGTCTCTTACGGAACATTGTTTGTGTTTTCCCACTCTTTCTTTCCTCCTAATCGTGAACAACATTCGTTCATGCCCACTTTTTGAATCGAGTTGTTCCCACAGTGTGACAGTAGGTAGGTTATGGCTGTTCAAAATGAGCAAGAGTTGCATTAGTTGTGAACAAGGAAGAGAAATTTCATATAATTTTTAACACGGTCAACCACCTTTCTAGGTTATATTAGCAGGTTTCGTTTATTGACATAATAGTCGTAATGTGAATTATTAACACGGTCTTTGAGTCCATACCATTATTGTTTTTCCATTTGTAAGCACACATGTATGTGTCCTCATAACTTAAATTTCACATGAATAATTTAGTATCAAAATATGAAAAACACATGGATGTCAATGACTTAATTCAGGAATGAGTAACAAGCACGATATTAATAAACTATAAATACAATAATTGATTACAAGTAGAGAACTCCAGTTTCGGTTCCAACTTTTGGGATGGCATGTGTTATCTAAATTTACCTGCTTAAAATGGCATGTGTTATATTAAGTTATCTAAAGCTGCTACTGCAAAATATATACAGAAGCGAGTTAATATAGGTTATATAAACTCAGTCCACTTAATGTAGCCACATCAATCATCCCTTTTTTTTTTCAAATATAAAAGCCCTTTTGTATTTATTTTCTTTTCCCGCCATCAAATGAAATTATTAAATATATAGAAATTTTTGCTTTTTACCAATTAGTATTTTTTTATTTCCACTTTAGTAATTTGTATCAACCAATTGGATGACAATTGTATATCTTTGAGGAGTAACCTTGTGAAAAGTTATTTGATCGACTAGAATAGCAACAACTTAATATGTATTATTTGAATGGAAAACAATTAGGCGACTAATTTGGGGACTCTAATCATGTTAAGAATTTACTCTCTTTTTCTCTCTACCATTTGACTATATTTGGAAGATAAGGTTGTCAAGGTCATAGAGAAATTTACTTCTAATCTGAGAAAATATTGAAATTTCAAATTGCCAAATCACATACACAGTCCGTACAAATTTCATCTCCAACCATGCAGTGATTTGGTTGATCAATTTTGTCTTTTAAATCAAGATATAGCATATGGTTTCGATGTACGTTCCATCTCAGCTGAAACTTAAAAAGCAAAAAAAGGGGCACTAAAAATTGTTCCACCTCGACCAAAAGAAATGCTATGATAGTGCTTATATAGTTCAAAGGTATCTACTTCAATTGCTGTGGGGATTGGGGTTATTTGAATGAGTGGAATTTATTAAAACTTATTTCAACTTCTCCCTTCCTCACTTCTTTTTGTCCTCCCAATATTTTATTATTTTATTTAAGTTTAAATTATACTTTGTTCAAAGCTTGTTCTAAATTCCTCAACATCAACTCCCTTTTTTTATTAGATCATATTTGTTGTAGTGTTGATAAATTGCTTAACTTAGATCTTTGAACGGTTTGTTCATATAGAGAACTCATTTAGCTTAGCATATGTGAGTGCATTGGCTTAAGAGTTATGTTTTGCTTCTCACTTTGGTCACTTATAAGATAACTTTTTTTGACAGATGCTCACTAAGTAAGATATGATCTTTGGAAAAATACATTTCAAAATGTTATCTACAATTACATACTAATACTATTTGCGATATTTAATATCAATCTTGGAATTGCCCTTCCCTAAGTCAATGTGCTTTTTCAAGTCAATTACACTTTACTGTCTCACGTGAAAATCACACATAAAAGTCTATTCCCATAAGTTAGCATATTCTTTCTAGGACAGTTTGATATATAATGTTGACTTTACTAAAACAAATTTGGGCCCTCTACAACGGCAGTACATCTGACCGTATTTCGTTAGATTAAGAAATAACTTTTTTTCTCTCTTAATCTAACAATCTACAACCAATCGTGCCATAACGTCGATTGAACAGACAAATTCTAAACACAACTCTTACATAAGTTCTAATGTTCTTTAAATTAATTTATTGATTGTTTAAGGTTTTTCTTGTTGTTGTTATACTTCCTGTTTCTATAGAAAGAAATCTTAGTCACTTGAAGTTTGGTCGGAGGATAAATAGTGTATGATCAAGAATAGTATTAATAGAGCTAGTGAACAACTGACCCCAAATACAAAGGAGGAGAATAAAATGTGTGAAGGGTAAAATAAGATATAGAAGCTCCCGCAAAACTATAAGCAACCTTTATTTACTTGTCGTGAACGAACATCACTTTATAATAAGAATGGATAGCAATTATTAATATGCATCTTATTCTAAGTTAGTATTATAATTTAAACTTTGCATCGTTGTCGTTCTCTACTTTTGACTTCTCATTACTGTCGAACTTTATGGTTGCCAATACTATTAGTTTAAACATTGTTAGTGATGCATAATGGGTTTGAATTAATTATTGGCCAAAAGCATAGAATTAATAATATAGGTACACTGATTATTGTTTGTCATTTCTTCTGGATACTATGGACTATAATTAATGTTCTTGTGCCTACATGGAAATATGATGGCGTTCCCTCTAAGGGAAACACAACATTTACATGAGAAAAGTTTATGATATTAGTGGGAATTTGCTTTTCTAAGGTAGAATCGTGTAGAAAATGGTAGTACATGATTATAATACATAAATGGAAAGGAGTTAGTGGGGTAAGTGTGCTTGATGATAGTTGCATATGGGAGCCATATGTGAGATCATGAGAATTTATTAGGATTTGATTTGATGGATGGAAAATTAGAAATATTTCATGTTTTAGTTTTGAGTCTCATTCACCAAAATCTGAGAGTTATAAATCAAACTTATATATACGATGTTAATTTACACTCACCTCAAATCATGATGATTTAACTTCACGGTCTATATCCACTTAATTTTGATTAAAAAACTCAACTATTTCTTTTGCAAAACTCTTTAATAAATGTGATTAAAGTAATTTGCATCTATGAATTTAAAAAATATTGTTTAATTCTATTTTTATGTTCATAAGAATCTTAAAGATATTTAGATAGATAAAATTGATTTTTTGGGTCCTTATATATATAATAATTGTGTCGATGATTATAGAAGGGATTGTGTTTTTAGATTAGAGGATCTCTCAATTTTTTAAAAGAAATAGACATCTATTAATGTCACCAATTTTTAAATTAAGAGTATTTTTAAAGGTCAATTTTATGGTGTATAAGTGCAACAAGTCTTGCATCATATTCATATACAATATTTTTTCACCATTGATCAATAAGTTTTGCTATTTGATTAAATGTGATATGATATGACTTATTAATCTAATGATAGAACAAACTTATGTATGATGGAGGATTAATTTGCTTATGCAGATTAGACAAACCATTTACAAGACTTACTTTTAGTATTATACCTCTCTTCAAAGCTTAATTTGGTTAAAACTCTTTATCACAATGATCATGGTTTTATTTTAATTATTTATTTGGAGAGAGAAGGGTGCGTTTAGACTTTGGAGTAGTAGTAGTAGTGTCTAAGAGATATATAATAATCCAAATCTAGAATCTTAGAAGAAAAGTAAGAGATACAATCCAGAATCTTAAAATGAAAGTAGTAGCGTTGGTTGGTTTAATTGTAATCATTAGCTAATATAGTGGAGAAAAGCTGTATATTGGGGAGGTTGTGTGTCAATTATATAATTGATTCATTGAAGTTGGACTTTGATATAACTTGCAGTTGCTTGGAATATTCTTAAACATATGTTTTTCTTTACGAAATTTGTTTGTGTCTATATCTTTCTAAATGGATGAAATGAAGAGAATAATAAATGGAGATGATCTTAACTCAAAGTTATAATGTTCTTGGTATATAACTTGTTTCGGAATATTCTCAACCATTAATATATGATTGTTTAATTTATTTTGTTTTAAGTAGTTTGATCGCGACAATATTTTATTTGCAATCCTGAATTTGAATCTGGATCATCATATTTTTTTCTCTTCAGTGTGTACATTTATTTCAGTATGTGTGGTCGGCGCAAGTTACTATGGTTGGGGTCAGCGCAAATTAACTGCCATTATGTCTTAAACACCGTTGTTAATTATAGCAAGAGTTTAAGACAAACAATATGAAAAGGACTAATCAAAATCCATAGGCACATCATCATGAGCAACGCTACATAATTAGATACAATAATTCTTTTTTTAGACTTGATGTGTAAAGAGAGTGCGGAAGCAAACTTCAATATGTGGGTGATAATAATGTATAACCATCTAATGTAATTATACTTTATGAAGAAATTTGAATTTTGTTAATGATATCGGATGAAATTCAACTCAGAAAAGTACATATCATCATTTTCCACATTTTATATGCAATTCACTTGTTGATAGGTGTTTGAACTTTGGAGATATATATTTGATGAGATCCATACAAAGTGAGCAATTCAGTGGCAATGTGTTCATATTCTTATTTTAATATAAAAAGTTAATAAGGTGGACTTAAATTAATTGCACAAGATTTTCTTTCCTCAGTCATTATTTCAATTATACCTTAAACAATTTTTTATATAATAAAGATTGTTGTTTGTGTGATTATAAAGATAAGAATTTAGATTATATTTTTTTTATTATATTGTTGGTGTCATTAAAATAGATAATCATGTTTAGTTTTATTTGTTATAATTATATTTTTGCTTATAATTAAAGGAAAAAACTTAGGAACAATTCTTTAGGTGCTTTTGGTATGGTTCTTAACTAAATTCACCATGATTTCCTTAAATTCATAATTTTCTCAAACAAACTTTGTTGTATCCAAAAAATTTGTATTTTTAGTTAAGAACCATACGAAAAGCACCTAAAGAATTGTAGATAAGTTTTGTCCTTAATTGAAATCAAAATTTCATAAAAAAAAACATCGTCATAATTTTCAACCGTTAACGCAATAAAAAAAATGGAAAGACGGACACGTGAGTGACCGTGCCGTCTTTTCGTTAGTTGTGATAAAGAAATAAGTAATGAAATTGAAAATCTGAAAGGAATCTTATTAAAACCGTTAAGAAAATTTCTCAAGAAGATCTTGTATTTAGGATGCATGAAGATCTGATCATTATCTATAGCACTTAAACATCAACATCGTGGTATGTTACATTCTTATGGCCTAGACTGCTACTAACATTGCACACACGAACTTGATGCATCGACCGTTAATTAAGCTAGGGCAGCAAATATCTTGTTCAATTAATTTCATGATCTTCTTCTTCAATAATGATTGTACGCGTCTCCTCAACTACCACTCCGTTTGGAATGTCATGTATGTGAGGCACATGTCACTTATGCCATTATCAGAAATTAAATACACACAATATTCATCATATTGGTGTCGTAAGATCAAATTCAATGGATTGAATCAATGTCATATATTTCAATGGAAAAACCGTTCTTATTGTTTATCATTCTAGTACATGGTATTTATGCTATCTCTATCAAATTATATAGGACATGATTCGTCAATTTTTAGTACAACCATAATTTTACTAAGAAAGAGGTATTGACACATAAACCAAAACAATATAGAGAGAAAATAAAAACATAATATGAGTATGAGAAAGAAAGTTGTCACCAAAGTTGTTGTGCAAATATTATTTAAAAATATATATATAATAGGTTAATATTTGTAGCTTCAAAAAAATCACAGCCAAAATGTATCGAGATCGGAGAAATAAAGTTGAAACGTGTTACAACACATGCAACTATTCTTGGATACAATACCGTTCCTGTGAAATTGGAAGCCCGACTTTCTCAGTAAAAATAAGCCCCTAAAAATATGCAATTTTTTTACAAGAGAGAAAAAAACTACAATGTTATTTTTATTTTAGTCTTTTAGAAAATAATTATAATATTTGTTGTTAGAACTTTGTGATTTTATACGACAAAGGTCATTCTTTTATTTGTAAATATGTAGTTGAACTGAATTAGAAGGAGAAGAGAGAGTATTATGGACATATAGACCTCAAATCTATTAAAACTATGCCCAAAAAGACCCTGCAGCCACCAGACTCAACTCCACCATGCATTAGCGCTGGGACACGCCTTCAGTAGTGTCAATGATACAATGTTGTGCGTATATATTAGTATTTTCAGTGCGATATATTAAAAAAAAAAAAAAAATTTGGACCCAAAATTGGGGAGCCCCAACTCTATAGAGCTGTTTGCACCTCCCCAGGGCTGGCCCTGCTTGGATATAGGTATATCGGCGGTAAAATTTTCAGTCAAGAGTTTTAACGTTTATGTATTTTTAAAATTCAAATTCGAACTGAAAATCAATTTTTCCTTGGCTAATATTATGAATTAAACGCGTTTTGTTTTGGCTTTTTAACGGGGATATACTTGTGAGGTAATAATTCAAGCTGCCATGCATGCCCATATGCTGAATGACTAGTATTTTGAATGGTCAATTATATGCAATGTGAGATTAATTATATTCGGTTGGCCAGGATTCTAGTATTTATGAGTCATGGCATGTACCCCAATAATGTTGGTCACACAACCAATCATCATCCTTTGAAAAAAAAATCTTTCATTGTGCAAACATTAATTAAATGTTTTTTGGCCTTAGGTGGAACCTAGCTGATTATGTTTGTTCTTATTTGTTACTTTGAAGTTTTAACCCTTCAATTTTCTTTCCTCAAAACAAATCTAACTTACATCATTAAACAAATAGCACTCAAAACTATGATAGTTTTCCAAATAAATGACCATATTACAATGGTAGAGCAATTATATTTGCTTATCTCAGTAATAAACTTGACCTTAAAGTTTAAACGTAAAAACAAAATAGTAACATTACTAGAAACAGTTGTGATTCACTGATTCTTAAACACAAGACTACGATCTTAATATAAGTAAAGTTTGAGTTATAAAAAAAAAAGAGTAAGGTTTGACTAAATAATTGTTTAAAATTTCTGGTAATGAATTGAATGTAAGTTCTAAATAATTTGTCACCTTATTCTTATGAATTCAAATTAGTAGTATTCCGGTGTATAATAAGTAAATGACAGTTTATGAGAATAATAATAATTTATATTAACAACACTAACCGTTAATCATGTGCGCTCTAATCACGGTCGTTCTTATGAAATAGGAGGCTCGGTTCTATTTTTAAAATAGATTCCAATAAAATCAAAATGCAATTTTTTTTGTGTAGCTAAGCTTCATTGAAAAAATCAGAATTAGAAGAATTTTTAAACACGAAACAAAACAAAAAAAAATTAAGTGAAAGATAGGTGAAATTCATCTAACGGTGACGTTTGGAATGTCACTCCTCCGTCGTAGGAAAGGGGAAAACAAATGGTTTATGCGAAAAAGAAATAATTGTTGTGATTCTTTCAATGAAATAGTTTTTCAAATTGATTGATTAAGTGATTATTCAAATTGATGGTGATTTAATAACATCAAATTTATGTCCAGAAAGTGGAACTAGAGTTTAGAAAACAATCATACGTGTACTGAAGAAAAATAAGTAACATATAATTTTTTAATTTAAGTGGGGGTGAGTATTATAATTTTTTTTTAGACCCATAATTTTTAAAGCTCGGTTTGATAGCGTTTCTTGCACCGCTGGCCATGGCTCTAATGGAAACAAAATAAAAGGGTTAAGGGAAGAATAATAGTATCATCATATATTTCTCTCGTATGTTAATTAGCTAGAAATGTCATGGTCAAGCAATTTGTTTGGTCCTATCATTGGTGTCTGTCGTTTTTGGAGGTATATATCGGACGGTACAACCATATTTTGAATGATTGGATTGATGGATTCTTTCGATATTCACTCCTATAATAGTGCCAAAATGCTTTCAACATGCAACTTGAAACAAGACGACACTGTAAATTAAACAAAATTTGACATTTTCTCTTTTATGCATTAAAAAATAAATGGAGATCTTGTTGTGTTAATTTAGATTTTAGGTTCCTAATTGTCCTCTAATTTAAAATAAAATTCAACAATGAAAGTCCATAAAGAGTGGGAATATGCTTGACCGTTTGTGAATGCAATGCCACTTAGTCTCATAGCAAAGAGTTTCTTCAAATCTTGCTAAGTTTCAATGCAATTTTGAATTCTTTAAAGAAAAAAAATCTTGGTCATCTAAAAATATTTCAACGGGTCAGTCATACCCATGTGAGGATGTCTTATTTTCTTAATCTTAATTGAAGGACTTCTTTCATCATCATTATTAAAAAGAATATATATATGTTTGTTGGATTTAAGTGTGAATGGACATTGAATATGATTGAATTAAATGTTGGATGGATAAAAAAAATAACTCATATTTTATGCCTTCAAATTTTTGGTCAGAGACGTGGCTTTCAATCTCTTGTTGGTATGTGATCATCGGTCCATCATTCTCTTAGTGCTCCTCATTTTTCTATGGGCATATCAAACTTGTTTAGATATATGAGAAAGAAACTTTGAATTTGAACTATGGTGAAGTTGACGGAACCATTATTTTTGAAGAAAGAATATTGAAAGGTGAAGATAACGCTTTATCAAACTCAATTTTAGTATGGAAGGGTCTTATGAGAGGAAAATTTGGGCATGTAAATATAATTGTCAAAATCAAGAAAAAGGCTATGAATTGAATGCTAGGTAATGTCTCCCTCATTATATTAATATTGTATGAAAATTGAGAAGTGTCTCATCGTGCGTTTCTACAATGCCATGAAAATGAGGAGTTTATGGTAGTGAATTAGCACATAGACATTGATAAAGAGTGTTGTTAGAATATGTTGATGACCGAAAAACCTTCGAAGAAAGCCAACACGAATGTTTCATCATAAATTTTAGTTTGATTTTCGATATATAAAAATTCTTGGAGTGGTTTAACTTCAAATGAGAGTATGAGAAATTATAGGAGTGGTTCAACTTCAAGGGAAATATACTCTTTATATAGGAGAAAAGAAGGAGAAGATGTATCTATTTCAATCAAGGTAGAGAACCACAAATGAGATGAACTAGATTTTAGAGCTGGAAATACAGTTCACATGTTTTCGGCTAAAAACATTCTTGCAAATGTCCATGGCATGTCATCAACTAAGAAGCTTAAGGAGAAAACTTGAAAGGCAAGTATCTCATATTAGTCGTTGTTGAAGGATCAGTTTCGTAACTTACGCGTGAAATGATCTTGATATTTATTTTGTGCATGTAACGCCCGTATTAAAAGTGTCTAGAATACTTAATACGTTCGTTAAAACTGATACTGGATACATTAATCATACAATACAGAAAACGACATAAGTCGGGATTCAGATATAAGAGTCATATGTTACATTATATAAGCATGTTCAGTCTAATGAAACGAGTACAATAAGTCTCATCACGATACATATAATAACATAATAAAGCTAGACAACACAAGCTTGGATCCATAAGCACGATCAGTCCAAAGCCTTCTCCTTACCCTTGCCTCGAACAACCTACGAACCTGAACAAAGAAGGAGTGGGATGAGACATAATGCCTCAGTGAGTTCTACCTAAACCCTAAGCTATGGGTAACCGCGGGGAAAGCCTATGGTTACCCTGTGTCTACAATACAACCTGACGGT
>Ga0315915_1002955_pt1 | contig 21633 bp, 12 predicted proteins | sample MpolbnodulesMG_FD_207738 | JGI IMG/M metagenome (GOLD analysis project Ga0315915, IMG submission 207738) | Medicago polymorpha root nodule microbial communities from Los Angeles, California, United States - branched nodules | ecosystem: Host-associated > Plants > Roots > Nodule | place: USA... | reverse complement strand
GGAAAATATCATGGGTGGACTGGAAGTCTATTTGTAGGAGTAAGGAGGTTGGTGGTTTGGGGGTAAGGAGAATTAGGGAGTTTAATGTAGCTCTTTTAGGGAAATGGTGTTGGCGGTTATTGGAGGATAGAGATAGTTTATGGTTTAGGGTATTGTCGGCGCGGTATGGCATAGACGAGGGGCGGCTGAGAGGAGGAGGCCGACAGGCTTCTGAGTGGTGGCGTGTGGTGCATAGTTTGAGTAGGGAGAGCTGGTTCACCGATCATGTGACTCGAGGGGTTGGGAATGGGAGGACAACTCGTTTTTGGTCCGATGTGTGGTGTGGTAGGGTGTCTTTTAGTGTCAGGTATAGTAGGTTATTTGAATTGTCAGCGTTTAAAGGGGAGTCAGTGTTAGGAATGTCGCAGTTAGGATGGGGGGAGGGTGGAGAGGCATGGAGGTGGAGGAGGAGGCTGTTCGTGTGGGAGGAGGAGATGGTGGGGGAACTCATTTTACTGCTTGCTAACGTTACACTGCAGGTTAATAAGGAAGATACTTGGCTTTGGACATTGGAGAACTCTAACACCTTCACTGTTCGTAGTCTCTATAATTTTCTTACTATACAACCACAGGTTGATCTACCAGTTGATGCTTCTTCGCTTTGGCATAAGGATGTGCCTCTCAAGGTGGTGTTGTTCGCTTGGCGGCTGTTTCGGGATAGGTTGCTGGCAAAGGACAATCTTCTCCGGCGAGGTGTTATTAACTATGATTCTAGGACGTGTGTGGCAGGGTGTGACCTTGCCGAATCATCTCCTCATCTATTTTTACATTGTACTATCTTTGGTTCGGTTTGGCACTTGATATACAGTTGGATTGGTGTCTCAGTGACCACCCCTTTTTCTGTGCCTGACCATTTTCACCAGTTTAGCTTCAGTAGCGGAATCGGGATTAAGCGGTGGTCCATTTTATAGGTTATATGGTATGCAACAGTTTGGGAAATCTGGAAGGAACGAAACAATAGGTTGTTTAAAGGCAAAGAATGTCCCGTTCGTCAGGTGGTTGAGAGGATCAAGGCCATCTCCTATATGTGGTTGAAGGAGAAGTACATTACTCTTCCCTTCAATTTTCATGGCTGGTGGCTTAGTCCGTTCACCATTTTAGGCATAGGCTAATGGTTTCTTTCAAGTTGTATTTCTTTTCTAGTTTTTGTTTCCCTTTGTAATTATTGTTCAGACATTGCTGTTCTTCCTTGGTACACCTTGTGCCAGGAGTAACGCTTTCATGTATTAATATATTTCATTTTAGCCTATTAAAAAAAAAAAAAGTAAATTATATGTATGCTAACTAATAAGTATCGATTGTTTAAATTACCAACAAACATTCATTGTGATTGTGATTTTGCTTGGTATCAACACTTTCCTTAGATAACAATGTGATTGGAATTTGGAACCTTTGTGACAGTTAAATAATTAAATGGAGTATTATACTTTCAGTTAAATCCAATTAAACTCGAACAATAAGCATCACACATTATATTTATTTACTTTTCAACAAGGATACCTAGCAATGAAGTTAATATCTCATTCCTATTATAATCGTAAAGAATAAGAGTGCAAGGAATAAAAGAGTTTACGAAGATCCAATCCAATCCCAGTGTACATACTAGCACTAGATTTAAGACAAGGAGACACCAATGCTACCATACAAAACAATGCATGAAATTAAAAATGAAGTCTCTCTCCATGTTGCGCCATAATATCATCCATAAGGATAATATAAATCATCATGCTTCATCATCACCAACATAACCATCATCGTCTCCATGCTGCACCAGCAGCACCATAATGCCGTCATTATTGATAAGGAAGTTAAGATAATCATCATCATCAAATTCATCATCGTTGTCGTCGTGGTCATCATCGTTGTCCAGTACATATTCCACTACATTCTTTTTAATCGTATCATAAGTTGAGTCTGAACTATCCAAATCATCTTCAATATCTAGATTGCTTTCATGTGCATCAATTGGCAAAAAAAGTCTATCATATGCAATCAAACTTTCCTCATCAGGCAAATTTAGACCGGGGATAGAAGTTGAACAATCTTCTAAGCTAGTATTTGTCCAACGAGGGATGAACAAGATTTCATCCTCCTCATCGTAAGGTGATGGTAGGAGCTCAATTTTTTCAAACACCCTGTTCAAGAAACATTGTACAAATTAAGCTGCATAATAATACACGAATCTCATAAAAAAAACACACACAAAGAAGAGAGGTTTTTGTTACCAAGGCATTGTAAGCAGAATCTTCCTTGATACGTAATTTCACTATGACCACCAGCTTTGCCCAAAGAGAGAAGAAACTTTATAGTGTATGAAATTCTTTAACCTTTGCAACACCAAATTAAAAGAACTTTAATTTATATTATTGATACAAAACAAGACATATATAATGAATTACTTATAGTTTCTATAGGAAAAAACTGAAGAAGCACCAAGTCAACTTTTGTTACATAATTGTGTAGTGTATATCCTCAACAAATAAGATAAGCCTTGGTCAAACCATTTTCATTTAAAATTAGGCGGAAAAATAATGAAACGGTTTATAAATATAAAGAGATAATCATATATTTATTTTCTCAAAAATAACGAAATAATAACAAACCCTAATCACAAAACAAACTATAAACAAAATCTATTAAAAAAAGATAACAAACTAAAAACGTAAACCCATAAATCATGCCGTAAATCAAAACAGTTAATTTATTTGTGCTTTAAATCAAAACGTTTAAAGAGAAAAATGTCAATCACTCTAAAGTAATATGGGAAAAAATGTGAGATTAGATTACAAAAATATAATCAGTCTAATGGACTAATAATAATACTTCTTCTTTTTTTAAGAATAATACTCCTTGTTGTTCATGAGATATTATAATTCTTTCCTATTATAACACAAGTTATCAATTACTAATACGATTTGTGAAATTTATCTTTGCATTATCCTTGTGCATTACATCTTGGTTTAGTAGTTTTGTACCGAACATTCCTTTCATTGAGATTTTCTAATGCTATTTTGGGTATCAAATTTATTAAACAATCTAAAAAAAGTTCATCGAGAATTTCTTTTCTTTTTTTGATTACAAAGATTTTCTACAAACTCATCCTACGATGACGTATACTTACTTCCATAAACGATGAATGTGATGATTAGGTTCATAAACAAAGTAAACATGGTGAAACCTAAATATTTTCTCAAAAAAAAAAATGGTGAAACCTAAAGATGAATTGAAAAAAACTTACCCTAGTGCTCTCTGAATATCAACTACCTATACTCTTCCTTTACTCGACTCCTGAGTGTTTTGAATGCTTTACTTTAACCGATTAAATTCCAATTTATAGATTAATTGCATTTTATCTTTTTGTAACAACTTGTCAAAACAAAAAAATATATTTTTGTAACAACTTTAAGACGAGTTTTTTTTTTGCTCATATAAGATGAGTTTATCTTTTTTTTTTCTTCGAAAGAATAAAATGAGTATATCTAATTTACCATTTTCATTTTAGTTATACTAGCGAAAAGACGGGCAGTTTGAAAATTATGAACGGTATTTTTTATGAAATTTTGATTAAGACTAAAAATATAAATGGTATGTTGCTTTCAAGTTATAACAAACCAAACTAATCATGATTATCTTATTTTAATGACACCAATAATATAACAAAAAAAATATAATCTAATTTTTTTTAATGACACCAGCAACAATTTTATTGTAGAAAAAGTTGTTTAAAGGTATAATTGAAATAATGAAAAAGTAAGTATAAATATACTCATCTAGTTTGTTACACTTTTTAAATGATAAAGGGAAAAAAAACAAAAAAATATATATTCATATTGTGTCTGTTATATTTGTTTTAATATTTAAATTTATTCTTATCTGTTTGTTACATGTGTTATTTGTATTGAAAATTGAAGGTATTTTTGGAAAGAGAAATCCAGCCTGAAAGTGCTGAAAGGTTAGGGGCGACCAGAGCCATTCGGGAGCCAAGAAATCATTAATTGATGATCCTTTATTTATGTTTCTCTTTTCATATTCAATAGTTTATGTTTAGAAAGCATGAGTGGCTTATTTATGTTTAGGAGGAACTTCTTTATAATTGTTTGATTATGGAACTTTTAACTTCCTTTGAATATAGTTGATTGCTTTGGTTTTCTTCGGTTTTATTTATTCTTAATGCTTTTTATGTGTCTACGAATGTCCATATATTGATTTATATTTCGACGACTACAAACCCGAGCTTTGGAGCTTGACCCAATTTAACCATTTAATCTTTGATAGCTTTACAATATGTCTGCTTTGTGAAAATAATTTGGTGTTCATTCAAACCTTCAATGGTTACGGACTCACCTAAGATATTAAGGGTAGGGGTGGCAAAAATAACCATGCCCAACGGTACCCGTGGGTAAAATCCGTCACGGGCACGGGGCGTGTAGCTAAACGGGTATCCACGGGTATAATAAATGGGTATTTGACTACCCATTATTATATTGATACCGATACGGATTTGATTGTACTCATACCCACGGGTACCCATACCCGATAATAAATTAAGTAAATTACTAAAATATCATTATGTATATTATCTTATTACTTAAAGGTTTTACCTTATCGAAGAAAATTTTACCGTCCACCTAAGATTCCTCATTAATAGCCTATTTTTATTTTTAATTTTTTGTATTCATCTTATTAAGTTCACGGTTTTCACTTCATTCACATCATAAAACATATCCTATGGATTATGTATGATTTATGAATTTTCTATGGATTATGTATGATTTATGAAATTTTAAATGGATTATGTATGGATGTTTAAAAGTTGAAGTTTTTTTGTAATTAAAAAAAAGTTATTATTTGTACAAAAAATAAAAATAAATTCAAAAATTCATGGGTACCCATGAATACCCATGGATACTTCAATACCCGCGTAGTGGGTACCCACGAGGGTACATGGCGGACACAGGTATGATATTTATCCAACGGGGCGGGCACGGGTATCATACTATCTGTACCCATTGACATCCCTAATTAAGGGGTCCTAACTAGTGAAGAGGGTTAGTGACCTAGATTTTGGCCCAACTATTTTGTTTAGATGTCATGAAACTAAGCTATCCAAACGGTTTTAAAGATATTATATAGTTACCATGGGCGGATTTACCGCCCGGCAAGCCTGGGCACTCGCCCAGGCTCAACGGCGGATCTTCTCTTAGACCCATGGAACCATGACATCCCCTAGTAACGATAACACAAATTTCCTTCTGACTCGGTGGTTAAGAGGTGCAATTTTCTTCTGAATGTCATGTGTTCAAGTCCTAACTTCTCATTTTTATATTTCTATTATATTTTCAATTTTAATAAAAAAAACGTTTTTTAGGGGGAATCGAACACGCACCCCTACACTGGGTTCCAGCAAAAACTGGCCACTAGACCAGTTATTGATCTCATATATAATTAGCAACGGCTAAATATATATTCCATAAATTTTGGGGCAAATATCCGTAGCTAAATTCATCTGTCATTGTCAAATGGTTGTCGGTAACTATATTTTGCATGTTTTTCACTTTTACCTACGGACAAAACGTAGGTGATTCTAAGGAGACCATTTTAAAAACATTACGGACCTCTACATATGGTTGTGGCTGTCACTAAAACTTATCATTGTTTTATTTTATTTTTATATTTTCTATTCTACTATAAATTCTAAAAATGAATAATTCATAAAATTACCGCTAAAATTAGTTTAATCAATATAATAAAATATTATAATCAATATAATTGGAATTAGAAATTGATTAATATAATCAATATTTAGAATAAATTCTTGAAGTGATTTAACTAGAATAATTCTCCCTAACTATGAACTATTATACCATTCACCCAAACCAATACTCACATAAATCAAAATTTATATATACTCCATTGCTCATTTAATTTATGGTAGCAAAATTTAAATCACTATTCATAATAGCATTAGACAAAATGACATAATATCAAGTTACAACTTACAATCACTTCATAAGCCCGTAAGAAAGAATTGTTACCAACAAGATCAACGATGTGAGATTCAATGACTTGATGATATGTTACACCGAGCGGGAGATATTCAAATCACTTGATGATGTTGATATTATTCGAACAATCACCGCAAAGAGGTCTCAGAAAGGGCATTTACCTCCTAATTTTATTTAGCACACTACCTCATAATTTTATTTAGCACATTATTGACAGGTTATGTTACATCTCTCTTATTTCAAATTGTACTTTTATCGACAAAATGACGAAGCTCTTTTATTTCGATTTATGACTATTTATATATTATGTCACATGTAAATTTGCGGTCAAAATTTTGCCCAAACTCGATAAAATTTCTGGCTCCGCCACCGATAGTTACCAAGTAATGAAGAGAAGGGATTCTGACATAACCTAATCAATGTTTTATCTGTTTTATTTCTTTTATGCAAACCAAATTTATTCCATGTTGCAGGATCCACTAGAGCACATGATAAAGTTCTACGAAATGTATACCTATTTCATTGTGCACCCGGACTAACAGAAAACCAAAAAAAGGTGAGGGTTGTTTTCTTTAACCTTACTAGGAAAGGCTAAAGAACCGATACAAACTCTCTCGAGTTTCATAATTCAAACTTGAGGAGATCTGGAGAAAATATTCTTGGATAAGTTCTTACCATTTCATACTTCATTAAAAAATGATGCGAGATATCTAGCTTCATACAAAAAGAAAGATAATCTTTCAATGATGCATGGGTGAGATGGTGAGATATAAGTTGTTACTAAAGAAGTGTCCATGGCATGAGTTTGGAAAATTGAACCAAATCCAAAATTTTACTCAAGGACTTCATGCACAAACTAGCTAGGTTATTTCTGGATACTTCAGTAGGAAAGACAATAATGACAAAGACTGCAATCTAGATATGCAATTTACAAGATAATATCATCATCATCCGGTTTGAGAGAGAAGTCCTAGGAACGCATTTGGGAATAAGAGGACCAAAGTGAACTTGTAAGAAGTCACTTAGCCATCGCTAAATCCTTAACAGAAAGGGTAGAAGCGAATGCTTTGTCACATATGACCTTCAGATAGGGGTTGAGAAAAAAAGCACCCAAACATAATAGAGAAGGAAGAAAAGCTTAAGTACTTGAGCTCAGCTGAGAGAAGAGTGGTTTGCTACCGAAGAGGATGGAGAAATTCCTTCAAGGAGTGAAACTAAGTATCAAAGAAATAAAACTCAGAAAACAACATGCTCAAATAATCCTTGAAGATTCCTGACATAAACTAGAAACTAAGATCGAAGGAATGAAAGTTTGATGGACAAGGGGATTAAACAAGAAAAATGATCAAATTAATCCATGTAAGGTTTAGTTATCCATGGTAACTAAAGACAAAATTACAAAAGAATAAAACATACCCTAAAGACTAAGGTTGATGAGAGACTCCTCCCTTGATGCTCCTAGCCCTTGCTTTTATGTTGAGCCACTTCGTTCTTAATGAATAATTTTGAATGAGAGGAGTTGTATTTATAGGTTGATTTCCAAGTGGATTTGGGCTGAAAATATGGTTTTTTTTTTTCTTCCTGAAACGCGCAGGAGAAAAACAGCAAAAAGTTATTTTCCACTCGGAGGCGCACACGCGTCGTGCGTGGGAGGGAGCGCCTCACACGTTAATGCAATTTCAACACTGATTCACACACCCGGGTCGCGCAACATTATACCCGGGGCGCGTAGTCCTTCAATGTTATTTTGTTTTTTTTCTTAGTCTTTTTGAGTGTTTTCTTCCTTGAAACTTGTCTTGGGATTTGGAATAAAATTTCTATAATTTGTAGTGCATTCAGAGGCCTTTTGAATCATTTATTGTCTTCCCAAATCATCTTGAGATGCTTTGCTTTGCCGATTTGCATGATTTTACATTAAATCACATCAAAAGTACCTAAGAACTGCTTGGTTTCGAAAAACCTATAATTACATGACTCGAAATGAAAACATTACCAAATGTCTCGTAAACCAATTGCAATTGTTCTAAAACTCCTCTAAATTGGATTAAAATTTAATTAAAATGTATAAAAAATATGTGAAAAATAGGGACCTAAAAATTATTATACTCAAAGAGGGAAATTGAAAAGTGAGTGCGCCAATCTAATATTTTTAGGAATACCGATGGGTTTAATTGCAGTAATTTACGATATAAACTACTACATATAATATTTCCAATACCGGCGGGAAAAATCGCCAAAATTTACCGAATATATTGGCGCTTACAAAAACCGACGTAATGTACCGTATATAGTGGCAGTTTTACAAACCGCCGTATTAAAATTGCCACAAATCTCGAGTTTTTTTGGTAGCTAGGTGACTTGTCATCACAACCCAAAACTTAAAATTTTGCTTGTCCTCAAGTAACAAAAGAAAATAAATTTTAAACTTCGCATATTTTTCAAGGAAAACATACCTTTCTGAAGAGGTTGCTCAGATTATCATCTCGTCTTATTTCCAGACTTGATTAACTTACAAATTCCATGCAAGCGGGAAAGGCTTAGAGAAGATAATTCATATTCTCATCCACACTCTTTTCCAGGATACACATATGTATCTCTTAAAACCATTAGGGTGGGTTACAACTCTTCAGTCGCCACATGAATGTACCTAGCTATGAATTTAAAGCAATTCTAAACAGACATTCAAGATCATACTATTTACAAACTTTAGAGGTATTTTAGGGTTGTAACGTACCTTCATGTGCTTCGACGCCTAAGTCAGTGGGGGGTTCAAGAGTATGCCGCTATATGTGGGTAATAAGTGTCACACCTGACTGAAGGCTAAACCTGAGTATAAATAGTGGTCAAATAGGGCTTGACTGTCAACCCTTATCCTTCTAGCTATGTTTCGGATACACGAGTGAGCAACTCTCAGTCTGCATAGGCATGAGCGACTCCCATACCAGTAAGCAACTCTCGGCCCACACTGTAATCCAGTGGCTTTTAGGGCGTGTCCATCATATAGTGTCGCCTGCTTCTTGGGCTCGGGGCAGACTCGCGCGGACTCAGATGGGGCCTTGGGCCAGTCCGGAACAAGATCTATATTTTTCCAAGACATACTTGCTTGGTTACAAGTTTAAATAAAATCTTGTTAGGCACCCACACATAAATGCAAAAAGTATGAAAAGAAAATAATAAAATAATAAATTTTTGAAATAATTATATGATATAAATTTTATGAGGTTGAGCTTAAATGATTATTATTTGAGAAAAGAAAAAAGAACGAGAAAGGAAACAAACAAGGAATTTAAGATGACAAAATTAGATTTTCTCTAGAAAGTGCATAGGAAAATAATCTTCAAGGTGGATGCCAAATTTTCTCTGATATCATGTTATGAAACATGACATCTATGAAAAGAATGAGAGAAAAGCCATGGAACTCTTGTATTAATGAGTACATCTATGAAAAGAATGAGAGAAAAGCCATGAAACTCTTGTATTAATGAGTAATATTACAAATGAGGAAGTTAGTTACAATTTTAACTATCTTAAGCCTATTTATAGGCTCTAATTTACTAGTCCCTCCATTTCATTTTAATTATCTCTTTAGTGTTGTGCGTTGTTCTTAAGAAAATAATTAGTTTTTTTAGAAAGAAAATGATTATTTGTGTTGTTAGTAAAATTGGTATCATTTACTAAAATATCCTTATTAATTTTAGTTAGTGAAATAGTTAAAGAAAGTAAATTTAGTAAACAAGAATATAATAATTGAAACCCATTTGGGGTTGCCTAGTGGTTGGCTTGGGATCTTGGAGTTTGCTCCTCCAAAAGTCTCAGGTTCGATTCCCTCTGGTGCCAATTTCGGTGGACTAAGTCCATATAGAGCTTGCTCTGGCTTTAAACAGGCCCCCCCGCAAGTGGGCGGTGAGATTGGTCCCCTCGGATTAGTCGGTCCTTGGATCGGATACCGAGTTTTTTAAAAAAAAGAATATATTAATTGAAAAAATAAATAAACGTAGTATTGATATTTTAAAATGATAATTTTTTTAAACAATAAAAAAATGATAAAGTGATTATTAAAATAGGATAGAGGGAGTAACCAATAACTAGATTTTTTAAGTAATTAGGACTTACTCCCTCCGTCACTATATGTAACCCCCTTTTACTTTTTTCACATTTCTTAAGAAAAGTAGTTAGTGCAATTAATGTGTGTTAATATTACCAAATTGTCATTTGTTTTTATGTGTATTAAATTTGACTTTTCATATTTCAAGAAAAGTTAGTAATATTAAGTATGTTTAGAAAAAAAATAATAAATGCATATCATAATTTGGAAAGGGGTTTACATTTAGGGACAATTTTTTAATCAAATGATTGCTTAGATATAGATGATTAGCCAAATGTTCATTATCACATTATTATCTCTGTTTTTGTGGCTGACGTCCGTCCCATTATCTCTATGTACACGAGCATCACGTGTAGGACAATATGTTTTTCATGGATTCCTTCCTGTTCTTGATGACAGAACGCGACCCAATATGTTTTTTTCTTTCATAAAAATACTAGTGACATAACCAAACATATTAGAACAGTTGTGTATATACATATTTTGTAGCACCGATACTTGTAATCAAAAATATGTTTAGTATCACACCAACACAAGACGGTCATATGTAGCTGCATTTAATTATATAATTTTCTCAAATAATTATCGGTATCAATGCGTTAGTCTATGATGTTTGTGTAAGTGATTCATAGGTATAAATATCTTTTTATTAGCATCTAAATGCTTTCAAGTGTTCACATATCTAGCCACCCTATCATCATGACAGAGACGCTCTTCTTGTTGCTACTCTTTTCACTCTTCATCATAGCTTACATAATAATCTTCTTCTTCACCACAACCACCACTACAACCACCGTTCTCCGCCTTCCACCAAGTCCACCATCACTCCCTCTAATAGGCCACCTCCACCTCCTCACTCCATCTCTCTACAAATCCTTCCAATCCATCTCCTCAAAACACGGCCCTCTCCTCCACCTCCGTCTCGGCCCCTCCCGCCACCTCCTTCTCGTCTCCTCTGCCTCCTCCGCTGCCTCTATATTCAAAACAAATGACCTCGCGTTCTCTTCTCGACCAGCATTTGCATTTGCAGACAGACTTCCTTATGGCACTTCAGGTTTTATTACAGCTCCTTATGGTCCTTACTGGCGTTTCATGAAGAAGCTATGTGTGACGGAGCTGCTGAGTGGTAGGCAACTGGAGCGGTCGAGGAGTATAAGAAGAGATGAGTTAGAGCTTTCAGTGAAAAGGGTGTTGGAAAATGCTGGTAGTGGTGCTGCTGTTGATTTGGGTGCTGAGCTTATGAAGTTGACCAACAATGTCACTTGTAGATTGGTCATGAGCACCAGGTGTGTGATTCGATCATAATTATTAATTTAAATGTTTAATTACCTAGTTAGCTATGTAGCACGGACACTTCACATTGAAGGTGTGTCAGGTATTTGAGTGTCTGACACCAATAAAACACTGATAAACATGGTTACATTACATGATTCAATTTTCTCAAATTATTATCGGTGTGACGGGTCAGCAGTAGTGTGTGCCACTGCTTCATAGGTAGTTGGTCAGTGGATGATTTATTCATGATTCTTAGATATCAATTTGTCGAAGGAAGATGAGAGTGGAGTTGGTGTTGGAGGAGGGTGGTGTCTCAAGAATGTAGAAGATTAGTTGATAATATAGTGTTTGAGAGAAAATGTGGAAGATTCTTGGGCGTGGAAGGAATGTTCAAAGGGGGTTTATTCAGATAAGGAAGCTTATGGAGTGTTGGTGGAAGATTTAAATAGTATTTGATATTGATTTTGTCAATCAAAATGTTTGGAACAATTATATGATACCAATGAAAGTATCAATGCTGTTTTGGAGATTATTAACAATTTACATACCAACTAAAATCTATCTATTCAAGAGGGATGTGTTAGAAAGAGATCCTAAGAGGGGTGTGTTTTCAAAAGGGAAAGTTGAAAATATTTGTATTTTTAATATATATTTCTCATAGAAACCATTTGGGGTTGGGGTTGGCGTTGGCTTGGGATCTTGGAGTGTGATCCTCTCAAGGTCTCAGGTTCGATTCCCTCTGGTGTCATTTTCGGTGGGTAAGTCCACACAGAGCTTTGCTCTGGCTTTAAATGGGGCCCCCACGTACAATTGGGCGGTGGGATTGGTCCCCTTAGATTAGTCGGTCCTTGGATAAGATACCGAGTTTTAAAAAAAAAATATATATTTCTCACAACACTTGTGTTTTAGTTGTATTTGACTCATTGTCATTTTGTTGAACAAGGTGTTCGGAGAAATGTGAGGATGCTGATAAGATTAGGAAGTTAGTGAAGGAGTCATTTGAGCTTGCTGCCAAATTGTGCTTTGGTGATGTGCTGGGGCCCCTCAAGGAGTTGAGTTTCTGGATGTATGGAAAAAAGGCTATGGATGTTAGCGGGAGGTATGATGAATTGTTGGAGAAGGTGCTGAAGGAGCATGAACACAAAAGATCATCATCACATGGAAACGGTAATGAACATAGAGGTGATGAGAGTGAGAGGGATTTAATGGATATTTTGTTGGATGCTTATCATGATGCTTATGCTGAGTTCAAGATCACAAGGACCCACATGAAAGCATTTTTTCTGGTAACTTTAATTTTTCATATGCTTTTCATTTCTCTTTAAAATGAGTATGTTTACCAACCGGGTTTTGGTTCAACGGAGGGCTCGTCTCCTACAATAATACAATGAACTGAAATTTAAATCCTGATTGGGAGAACTGCCCGCCAGTGGGATGGGATGGAGACATAAAGCACGGAGGTGGAACCTCTACACTCAATTATAGGTGCAGCCAAACGCAGACCGTAAGATTAAGAGAGAAATTGTCTCTTAATCTAACAGCTTACAGCCGGCTGCACTGTTAATGATCCATTCTGATAAAGCAAATGCTTGTCTACCTTGTGGTTAGGGCTGCGATCTGAGATTGGTTAAACCATCCTTGTGTTTTGTCGAACTAATATTTACTCTTATTGGCAGGACCTCTTCATTGCAGGCACAGATACCTCAGCAGAAGCTATGCAATGGGCAATGGCTGAGCTCCTTAACCACCCAGAATCATTCCACAAGGTAAGAAAGGAGATAGAGTCAGTCACACAAAATGTTAGGCTAGTTGAAGAATCAGATATACCAAACATGCCATATTTACAAGCAGTTGTGAAAGAAACACTGAGACTTTATCCGCCAGGACCAGTTACAACAAGAGAATGCAACCAAGACTGCAAAATAAATGGATTTGATATACCGGCAAAAACAGCGGTAGCAATCAATTTATATGCTATAATGAGGGATCCAGAAGTTTGGGAAGATCCAAATGAATTTCATCCTGAAAGGTTCTTGAAAGAAAAAGATGATCAAAGTAGTGATCATGATTGTCAGAATGATGCTAAAAGAATGGAGTTTGATTTTGTTCCATTTGGAGCAGGAAGGAGAGGGTGTCCAGGGACAGCACTAGCATTCAGCTTGATGAACACTGCAGTTGCTGCTATGGTTCAGTGCTTTGATTGGAAAATTGGTGAAGATGGAAAAGGAGAAAAGGTTGATATGCAATCTGGGTCTGGAATGTCTTTAGGCATGGTTCACCCACTTATTTGTATTCCTGTTGTACATTTTAATCCATTTGATGAATGATTCAACGACGCTACTTTTCTCGTATGTCTCTAAAAAATCACAAATGTTTTAGAAGTATACTTTCGGTGTACATATATTGTTCATAAGTACACTAAACTTTAGACAGCACAAAATTTCTGTTTTGATAGACCCAACTTAAATTATTATTATTATTATATCATGCAACGAGAGGGTCGTTTGCTAAAACAAGTTTCTCACTTAACAACCAACTTAGAAGTTTATTAGGTAATTTAGTAATAAATCATTATAATTAAAGATTTCAGTAACAATTACCGAGGTTGGAAGAGTTGTCCATGTACACCATTCATTCACAGCATATAACATTAGCAGCACTGTAACAATAGTTGTTTTGAATTATGCAGCTGCAATGTGGTTATAAACTGCAATAGTACTGTGGCATTTATAATTGCTAACTTCAGTTTGAAAATTTGAATACAATGACAGAGTTTTGCTTGATTCCTTTTCCACTTATCTTAATCGAAGTTGACTTATTGTGAACTTTTTAAATTGTGCTCAAGGTCAAGGGTCTTACATCACTCATATGAGTTTTACAACACAAAGTTTGGAGAGCTACTTTTATCCTCCCAGGTTCTTAAAAACTGCATCCGTCCGAAAGCGATAGTACACTTTCGGACAAAGAAAAAAAATTGTCCATCTGGAATATTTAAGATTTCTTAAATATTGGACACAGTTTTGTTAAGATTTTTCCTGTCGGGTGCAATATTTAAGAAATCACGAGAGATAAAGCAACTCCCAAAAGTGTGTGTAAGAGATGTGTGTCCCCTGAATGGGTCGATTTTGAGTGAATGTGAATACGAATTTAATCAATTCAATTGTTAAATTATTTTTTCAAAAAAATTATGTTAAAATTATTTTTATTTTAATAATTATGTATTCAAAATTTTAGATGATTTAGATATCCCATTGACATGAGTCAACAGTGGATAGTTTTACAAGTACTTAAATAAGATATAAGTTAAAATTGATTGAAGCAACATAATATATCTATTCTTTATCAATTTATTGATCTAAAATTGTTAACGAGTTTCAGTTAAGGTCAAATCAATCGAGATTACCCAAGTTCAATCTTTAGATAAAATAATCTTAATCTGATTTTACTAATATCCCACTCATATTAGAGACTACCAAAACCCTTTTATGCTGGAGACAAGAGGTTAAGAACAAAATAAGATATCCACTCTTATTTCCAATACAAGCTTGTCATTTTGTTCAATAATTTGGTTAAGTAAGATTTTATAGAAGGCAAAAACAAGATTTAAAAGTGCTATGAACACAGCTTGATATGCAATTATGCATTTGAAATTTAAGAATGCTGGAGAAAAAAACACATGATCAAATAAATCCAAGACTTCCAACATTTTGAATTAAATTTTAACGAATCATCTTATCTTTTGGAACAGTATAAGTGAAAGCACAAATTAAATATGAATAATTTTGAAAGGTAAAGAAAAGAAAATTAACATTAAAAAAAAAAGGGACGGATGGATAAGATATCACATTGTCATCTAAGCATCTGATCTCACTTTATAGGAATGTTCAACTCAATCAGCAAAACAAAATGCAAATTGTTTTCATCAGAAGTTAAATGTTAACACAGGAGTGAAAATACCAAGCAGATTACAATGATGGTTGGTAACTACTATAATGATGAGAGGCCTGGTTAGCGTACGTAGAAGGTATTTTATACACGCATTTACACCTAGGCCCCATCTGCCTCAAGAAAAGGGTTTGCAATCTCATCTGTACCATCAGTTGGGGACACAAGCATCACAGCAGTTCCCCTACAAACCTGAAATGTAATAAAAAGCAGTTTAGTTCTCACAGTTATTATCATATGTCCAAAACTTAGCTCAACGAAATTCAGATCATATAGTGCAAAGAAAATAATCATTCATATATTTTGTTTTGGTCTTGTAACTTGCAAGAAATGCTTTTGCAATGTATACATGCTGTTAATAGGCATTTGCAAATTTGATTTATACTTCAATCTTCTCAGATCTGAACAAATTATTTAACAAGGAAATACAGGTATTGCTAATGTGGTTTACAAATATCAATAGTTGATATACTCCATGTTTTGTGCTTAAACATATGAATGAAGCTTGATTTTGAATCATATACCACCAAATATCCACAATAAAAAAAATGCTGCAAGCAGGATTTCAAAGCGACATGGCTTTAGAATTATTGAAATAGCATGATTCAAAATTTTACCAAGAATAGGGAGTAAAACTAATAATAGCATTAACAGGATCCTACTTAAACAGCAAAGCAAATGTCAAGCTTGGGAACTAGAGTATGACAGTAATATTATCCGGCACTTTTTCCTAGTACTGATCATCATGTGGCAAAAACTATCAGTCATAGTTTGCTCATTCAAATCACGAAACTGCGATTTCAGTTTCTAACTTCACAGTTTTGCTTCCAAATAATAGATGATTTTCCTTTTCTCATCTATTCATCTGACTTAACTCATGACAAGCTAGCTAGTTTAGTTTAGATACATAAAACATCTTTTTGACAAATTACATTCCTATTTCTGCGTGTTTTGTTGATAAGTAAATGACTAAGAAATTAGAAAACAATTACAGTAATTTGATAAATAGACCAGACTTTATTCATGCAAGTTAAATTTCAGCATTTGATGCTTGGGAAATTAATGTTTTAGAACAGATTGGATGGGAAAGAAATCATACAATTAAGCCGAGACTTCTGGTCTGATCTGTAGTTTTCAGTGGGTCATCAGGATCTGCACCACAAAAATAAAACACATGGATTTTGGTTATGAATTGAAATGGAGATATTATACAAGAATCGGTAATGTTGCATGTTAATAAGACATTTCATAAATTAGTTATTTTGATGAGGGGCATTGTTATTTCCTTCTGGAGCACTACTTTGTGAAACTAAGTATGACTAGGCAAACAAAATGTAGTTTGACTCTTACAATAGACAGTTTTTCAAGGATGATTTTGCAAAATTGTATGACAACTCTGTCAGATAATTAGACGCTATCAAATTACACCAAGCTCAATAAACTTGATATGAAAGGCTTAGCATGTATGCAAGCATGTAAATTATTTGTTGTTTACCCTGGTAAATTATTTATGAAATCTAATTATATAGAAAGGTGCATCATAGAGATGGTGACATTTTACACATTGCCAAAACAAATAAGAAAACATAATCAACTGGAAAGAGTTAAAGCAGTATCAATGTCAACAATTTTAGTTGAAAAATGATGTTTAAGCATGCTACTTTAATTTATTATTCATCCAGGCTTTCACTCTCATGATTTGGGAGAAGTTCTGTTAAATATTAGATAATATTGTGAAGAGAGAAAAACGTAAGCTTAGGAAAAAAACCACATTTATGACATAGCTTTTGTTAAGAATTAAGAAGCTCTTTTTCATTGTTATAAAAAGAAGAAGCTCTTTTTCAAGCTTTTGAGAAAAGAACTAAAGCTATGATTTTTCTTCTATTCTTTGTAAAGTTAATCTAATTACCATATAATTTTATAAAACGTTTTTTTTTTAAAATTAAAAGGCCGTTTTTTCCTTCAAAAAAGCACCGATGAACAGGCCTAGGGTTAGATGATTATTTTTCCTTAATTCCTCTCTAACCCTAAATCCTGACAAACCATCTTATTTCAATGACTTGTAGAAAAGATGAATTCATGGGCACTACAGCGTCCTAGAATTCATAAATATCAAAATTTATGTGATTGACTAATCGAGCTACTAAATGTAAAAACAAGGTGCTCATACTATGCAGTACTTACCTCTCAGAAACTCAACAGCTTCGTCGAGGACAAGGTTAAGTAACTGGTCATATCCTTTCAGAGTACCTGTCACTGCAATTCAACAAATTGTAATATGTTAGACCCCTCATTACCCAAGTCAACACTAGGAAGAAAAACATAAGCAAGGACAAAAACGGCTGCGGGAATAATTACTATAGTTGCTTTGCTATAACAGAATACATTAAGATTCTCCTTAATTGCGCACAAACTTTTAAGGATATTTTGCATAAGTTACGAAACAAGTGTTTATCTCAATTGAGAAGCCCCTAAAAGCTAGAAGCCAGTCCAAATAGGGCAATTAATCCATCCCACAGCAAAGAATTGTATGAAGTGCACATCACACTACCAATGCTCACCAAGAATACCCCAAAAATAGTTCAAAAGGAAAGTGACACCCTTACAATTTGAAAAACTCGCTCAATTGTTTCAGACAAAAAACTGCACATAACACAGATAATAACATATACAAGGACGGTCAATTATTTACTTTTGTATGAATTCAATATTCTAGATTCTCATCACCCATTGTCATCATATCCAAGTTGACTAGCACAATAACAAAAATTAATACAAAATAAAAACCATGTAATGGTATTTGCATACAAAATCCAGAAGAATATAATGAAATACTAAAGATGTGAATCCAGAACAAGACATATTGACCTACAATTAAGAACATCCATAATATTAAAAGCAAATCAACACACAAGACAGTGCACAGTGCACACAAATAATTCAATCTCGATGAACGAAAAAGACTACAAACTCAAAATCAGACAATATTTTCTCAACAATCTTCAAATCTGAGTACAAAATTGCAATTCAAATTCAAATATTTTTTATTAAAAAGATGGTAACTAAACATAAGCTAGAGAAACCAGCACTTAACAAACTCTCAAACTATGAACCACTCCGACAGACACAGATACCAAACACACTACAATGACACATGTAATCATTTAAGAAAATGACAATGTTTGGATGAGGGAATATTCGTTCCACACATGTATAATTGATTTTGACATGTTTGGTTCCTCTACAATGACGTGTGTGTTTCGTTGTGTGTGGTGAGAATTGATTTTGGTTAAAAGTAATTCTGACTAAAAGTGATTCATATAAAATTGAGTTGAACTATAAATTTGTTTGAAAATCCATTCTAGAATCAAAATCTACAAATTCTAGCTTAGAATAAATTTTGGAGGGAGAATCAATTATACTCGACAACAACCAAACATGTCAGAATCAATTCTGGTCCCTCAAGAAATGGAACCAAACACAGTTAGAAATTGTAGTTTATGATTCTAGAATCAATTCACTCAAAATCAATTCTCACTAGAATTTGAAAGTTTTGTCTCAACCCTCTTTACATGAATGAATGTATCCGAACCTAAATTACTTTACGCCAGAATCAATTTAATGATAAGAATAAAAAAGAGAAAGGTGGGTTGGTTATATACCTTGTCTGCCACCAGTAAGCTTGACTTGAACTCCTTTATCGACAAATTTTGCTAAATCCAGAACAGTTTCTTTCCTCCCAGACTGAAAAAAATAAAAAATAAGCAAAGAAATTAGGTTTTTCTTTGTTCACTCGTTTTCAATTTGTGTGTGTGTGTGTGTGAGTGTGAAGTAAGATGCATATCAAAAGGTTATGAAATTTTGGAAAAGAAACTCACCATGTTTGAAGTATTTCAAGTTTCGCTCACCTGGACTCACTTCTTTGTCTAGAGAGGGAGAGAATTTTTCTAATGTAAATCCTAAAAAACGAAATACTACTTGCACACTGGAATCGATCCAATGATCATAAATACATAACTTAAACACTTAAAAGTTATTTTTGGTTAGGCCTGTTTTTGATTTTTTTTTTCTCTTTATTTATTTAAGCAGCATATAGTCACATTAGTTTCTGACTCTGCACCTTGTTATCACAGCTTAAATACAAAGAAAGTTACTCACTCTGCACTTCCGTAATTACTTTAGTCATTGACGTTAAATAATTATGTTAAATGATGATGTGACACATATTATACGATGACATGACATATGATGTGTCACAACGACTAAAGTCAAAGTAGAAAATAATCATTTTAGTCCTAAACCAAAAATAAATGTCCTCAAATTGAATCTCATATCCCTAAATCTTTAAATGACATATACTTCTCTCTTTTGTTCAAAATTAATCTTCCATTAAACACCAACTTACTGTTAGGTCACTGACTGTATATACTTATTATCAGTTAGATCCTGAAAATAAACATGTACTCTCGCTAAGGTCTCTCTAGCAAGTTGTTAGTTTAAGAGAATACACGTAGACTTAGTTTACTTATTTTAATGTACATTCCTTAAGTTTTATTTCTCCATATTTTTTAGAAATATTTATTAAATATATGCATGTCTTATTAGTTGGAATACATTTATCACTGATTGTTTAATTATTTGGTTATATATATGTTCTGCTTTTTTCTTTGAATGGTTATATATATATGTGGAGTATATTCGGTGACAACTAATAGAAATTTTTTTTGGAGAGAAAATCTATTGTGAGAAATAAGAACTATTAATAATAATCATTAGATATATTAAACGGCTGAGATTAAAAAAATTCAATAAAATATCCTATATAGGGAGCATATCCGGTGAGAATTAATATCTATTGTGAGAAATAAGAACTATTAATAACAATCATTGGATATATTAAACGGTTGAGATTAAAAAAATTCAATAAAATATCGCGTGGTCTTTTCTACACATTAGCACTTGCTTCTCGTTATTTTTCTGGTCAAATCAGTGCAAGGTGCTTTTACAAAGAGTAACGATGGAGAAGTGGCGGTGAAACAATTCATGGCATAACTGTTTAACAAGACAAGATAACTAGAAAACAAAGAATGCTGCTCTTCTCCCAGCAAGTTTCGCTTCCACCCAGCCAAACTGACCAAAATACCCTTGTATTAACTAACGCAAGTGTAAAATTAACATGACTTAAAATTTCGTTTGTTTTATACATGCGTAACTTAAGTCACGCCGTATGAGTTAACTCAAGCAAGTGTTATACCACGCGTGAGTTAACTCGCGCCGGTGTACATCAAATTTGAATTCAGCAATGCCAATTCCCGCAACTGCTGCCTTTTGATAAAATCTTCTGACTCATCCTGCATATCGGAAGTTGACATCCCAAACAAAGTGAATATACAAGACTTTTCACAACTAAGATTAATCATCATAATGATTACGATATGGAAGTCGTGGTGTTCTTGATTTAAACAATAACAGATATTGTTATACATGCTAGAGAGCTCAAAAAAAATGTGTAGATTGCACAAAAATGTTTTAATATATTTACCACAAATTTGATGTGGTAGATCAAAGTGATTTTAACAGAAATTTCACAAACAAGGAAAAGGTATTCCATCTGGTGTTGAAATGATGCTAATATTGTCAAACAATTAATAGGCACTTCAAATATAGCTGGGAAGTTATGTTGCTGACTTCAATTAATCAAATGATATCACTCGTATCCACATAATTAACTAGCGTGAGTTAACCTATGCGGCGAAAACAAATGAAATTTTAAATCATGATAGTTTTACATTTGCGTTAGTTAACTAACGGATATTTTGGTCAATTTGGTTGGGTGGGAGCGAAACTTGCCGGAAGAAAACCAGGATTCGAAAACAAATTGGAACATAAAAGGTACCTTTCATCAAAGCCCACATGGAATTGGAGGAAAAATTGATTTTTGGCGACGAAATTGGGGAAGAAAAAAAAACTACTTTTGCAATGGAATTGGAAAAAAAATTGCTCATGGCTCTTACTATTTTGTTGTCTTTTGCGATGGAATGGAGGTATTTTCATCAAAGCTTAAAACCTTGTAAAAATAAAAAAGACATAGTATCAGATCCATGAAATTGACAAGATAGATGTAGGTGATAGAGTGCCGCATAACCCACAAGATATTTTATTGAAATTTTTTAATCTCAGCTGTTTAATATATCTAATGATTGTTATTAATCGTTCTTATTTCTCACCATAGATATTAGTTCTCACCGGATATGCTCCTTTTAT
>Ga0315915_1002954_pt1 | contig 21638 bp, 4 predicted proteins | sample MpolbnodulesMG_FD_207738 | JGI IMG/M metagenome (GOLD analysis project Ga0315915, IMG submission 207738) | Medicago polymorpha root nodule microbial communities from Los Angeles, California, United States - branched nodules | ecosystem: Host-associated > Plants > Roots > Nodule | place: USA... | reverse complement strand
TTCCCCACATTTATACATACACGGTTTTGTCCTTCAACCCTTATTTTGGTATTTGCTTTTCCCTTCTCTTCAAATATCTTTTTTTTTTTGTTTCACACCATTTATCTCACCTTCATTCAGCTCTTTTTTTCGCCATTTTCTTTTTCTATGAATTTCTTCTTCTCATTTACTATGGTTTCTTCTTTGTTTGTATTTTTTTTTGTTTTTTTTTCCAGGATGCATAGGTTTCAAAATGGGAGATCTTGATAGATGAGTACTGTCATTTTTAACGTGCATAGATTTGTAACTGTCACACCAACTCAATGACTCGAGAGAGATATGTTCTGGTTCATTTGATTTTTTTTAATGTGTTCTTTAATAACTTTCTCAACTTTTAATGTGAGCTTTATTTCATGGTGTTGAAGCAGATATTGCAGAAGAGAGACTTCAGTTTTGGATTGTTGCAGCTGACATTTACAAACCTCGCACGATGTTGTTGAAGAATGAAAGAATGCTTCTAAATCCAGAATCAGAAGTTATTAGTCTCATAACACCCTTTCAAATCAAGGGATGGCAACGAAAGGTGCATTGGTTCCATTGTGATTTGTTGCCAACGAAGAGAATGACAACCACGAGAGTGATAGAGTTGAGTAGAACATACCTAATTTTTTTTTTCTTTCTTTTTTGAATCAAAGAGTCAAGTACCACAGCAAAATGCACACATACAAAGGAAAACAACGAAAACTGCCATAAAAAAAAATGCTACAGTAGAGAGCTCACATTTAGAGATTTGTCATGTCCTGACAATTAGCTTACTCACTTGGACAATTAGCTTACATTTCAGCAGAACACTCAAATGAATCTTTGTCATGTTTTGATTTTTCAAAATGTTCATCAAAAACTCTTGCTCTTATATTTCTTTAAGATTGTAACTGATGTAGTTTGTTACTGTCTCTGCATCTCAAACAGTTAAACAAGCATTTATTATAGTGGTTTTGCGATGGACTGTTATATGGCTGCAGGTGCAAGGCTTAGAATATGCTGATCATATTCATGAGAGCAAAATTTTTAACTAACACGTTGTAACAAGTATTCTCATCAATATCAAGTTTTGTTTTTTAGAGGATCTATATGAAGTAACAATTATAATTTGTTCTTTAGTTGCTGAATTTCATAAGGACCCTGTTAAACCATTGTTGTTATCCTACAAAATGATAGGATACATGGCGAATCTTGCGATGGTATAATTAAGTTTTATGATGTAAATTTTTTATCTTTTGCATTTCATCGTTTTTAAACAAAAGTTATTTAAGGCATAAAATAAAGACAAGATTTTTTGACAAATTTAATTTTAATTATTTAATTTTTATTTGTATGTTAATATTCTTTGAGATTAATTTGTTTATAATTTTTATTTATAGTTTATGTTAATATTTTTTATTTGTAATTTATTTGTAAGTTCTTGGTAGAAACTAACATAAAAGAAGTGTCGTCAAGAAGTGATTTGATTGCATGCATTTGTAAAACAGTTCTAAACCTTCAATTATGTAAATTAATGTTTAATTTAATACCTTTTTATTAGCATTTTTTTAAGGAGGAATTGACATTCTAGACAGGGTAATATTTATTTATATAGATTTGTTTTTATCTTTAAATTATAAGTTATTTTTTGAATTATAATTGTACAATCATCATTTAATTAATATAATTATTCAATTATAATTTTACCTGTGGAATTCACGGGTCTGTTAAGCTAAAAATAATCCTTGATTATTGAGATATTCATTGGGTATTAAATATTTTCAAATTTACATTATCACTACACCGCCAAAACAAAATACATTATGAAATAATTTTACCTCATTAGACCCGTGCGATGCACGGGTCAGCAATCCAGTATCTCTGTTAAAAGTAGTTTCTCAATTAGATTGGTAGTTTAAAAATATGTGAAAATGTTTGGTATTGTATTGTTCTTTTAAAACAAGGATTGTATGACTTACAAAACCAGGGGCTAAGTTGGTAGTTTAGAAAAATGTAAGAAAATGTTTGGTACTGTATTGTTCTTTTAAAACACATCTAGTGTATGAGATATAAGATCGAATAAAATAATTGTATCATATTTTGTTTCAGTTAATTTTAAGACTTATTTTATTTTGACTTTTTAGCTAAAAAAACATCTTAAATATGAGATGAAATAGAAACAAATAGAATAAAAATATTGGTGTTTAAAATTGAACCATTTTAATAAAAAAATTACAAACCGAATCAATCTAAATCGAAATCGCAAAAAACCACATTTGATAAGAATGTATTCTAATCATTTTTATACTCTAAATGTTTTGGTTCGGTTTACGATTTTTATTTTACTAACCAAACCAAACCAAACCGCAACATAAGAAAAACATTAATTAAAGGCAAACATAATATATATTTTTAACCGCCACACAGGCAAGCATAATTTATTTTTATCCACCACTTAGGCAACCATGCAATGTATATGTCATGCTCATGAAAACAAAAATGCAATCCCACCACTTAGGCAAACACAAGCAAATATAAATAATCCTCGTGCACATGACCCAAAAATCAATCTTTTCATAAAACTCATATTCCCATTATTTTCTTTCTTACTCTTATTTATCAAAATCAATCATCTATTTCTCAAGCATCACAAATCATAAAAGACTTAATACAATCACAATTTCCTTCATACATAAATCTCATATAAAACATATTAAAACAATCACTTTTATAAAAGGTTAAATATCATCATGGAAGTTTCTATTTTAATTTCATTATCCTTCAACAACAATTATGAATCGTACTCATTAAATTATAATACCCACCATTGGTTAAAGTTATGATAAGTATGGGGAAGTGCTCTTACCTTGTGCATTTTCCTTTCTAATCCACAATTCTAAGCCTCAAATTTGCAGCAACAGTGCAGACACAATTTCACTCACTCCAGGAATAGGAACTATTGGGAACACGACGAAAATTATTTGACAAGATGAGGACAAAGAAATTGATCGATGGACTTTGAGAGATATGAGCATGGAATATGAAATAATTAGTGATACATAGCACCTATCCCTGAGTATATGCGGCTGATCATTGCTTGACTTGATAGGTAGATAATAATGATATTCTATGGATGATTGTTTTAGAAATAAAAATAAAGGATTATTGGTATAGTAATGTAATTTATGGGTTGCTCATTTGGTGAGGTGAATGTATGATAGAAACTACACATTCAAGAATGAAAATGAGAAGAGAGTGCACAATATCACTGACAGTGATTACAAACGTGACCTTTTTACTTTATTTCCAAATGTTGAGTCAATGTATAATAATGCAGAGAATTAGTCATACACGTTAGTAATATTGGGAGCTAAATTATATGGATATTGGAAGTTTAAAATGGAGGACGGTTGTAACTGCTGTCATATATGAAAGCCATTAAAGAAAAAGGAGCCAAGTTAATAAGAACAAGAGTCACATACCTATATTCAAATTAATAAAAGTTGAAATTATGTTAGTGAAGTCAATGCAATCTAAGTTGTAGAGATAATTAGGCACATGTGAAGTTCAATAAAAGGAGAGGTCTGGTCATTTTAGTTGGAGAAAAGAAAACGAGACACCAAGTATTAAAGTGAGAAACAAAAATAAAATAGTTAATATAGATTCACCATTAAGTTAAGTTATAAAAACAGATGATTAAAATAAGAGTAAATAAAACGAGAAGTGATTATTTTGTGAAACTAAATAAACTACTAACCAGTTAAAATAAACATAATAATGGTTCAACTTAATTAATCAAAGGTTCGGGGGTCATATCCCACAAGTAAAATAAATAGTTTCAGGTTATATGAATTTTCGTTAATTCTTTACGCACAAAACAAATTGTTGAATAAAATGGTTCAACTTAATTAATCAAAGGTTCAAGGGTCATATCCCACAAGTAAAATAAATAGTTTTAGGTTATATGAATTTTCGTTAATTATTTACGCACAAAACAAATTGTTGAATAAATCAAGAAAATTACTGTAAAGAACATATACAAGGTATATAAAATATTGGGATGTTACAAAATATTGATAGTGCGGGTGGAGGTGTAGACATTGTACGCTCTGATGTTGCATATGTTTGAAGGTTACAAATACCATCACTTGTCATCTTGAAATGATTTTATAAATAGAAAATAAGAACATATCAGTAAAAAGACTAGTATCAATATGGATAACAGAAACTCCTTCAGAAAAACAAGGATAACAAAAAATGGTTATGTTCAAACAATTACACAATTACAGTTACAGGAATTAAAACCATATCCTAAAACCTAACACTCCAATGATATAATTATGCAATGCTCATCTTCTTACGAAAATTCTAAAAACAATTACACTCTTCAAAGGAAGGTCATGTGTTTTTTGTACAGTCTGACATAATTATGCAATGCTCATCAAACTAGAATAAACATAACTATCGTGCAGATGTATGGAAGGAGAACAAGAAACATTGACACATTGCAACAACGTTTAATAGTATGACTTTGTACAAGACTAGCTTTAAGTCATATCATAATGCGACTTACTGTTATGCTATGTTGTGTTTATTCATAATATCTTGACAGAATTTACTTGAGAATCAGTTAGTCATGCAAAATATGTGCAAGTTGGATAGAAATTTTAGCATGTTATTTTTGTAAAGCACTTGACATAACAGATTAAAACATATAAAAGAAACATTCTAAAAAACCCATTTGCTTAAATGATTCAAAAATGAAAACTATTGGCCTAAATGATTCATAAATGAAAACCCATAATGCATAAACACAAGGACAAAAAGGAAAGAGAATTGTTATACTTGAATGTGTGAAGAAAGAAGTTAAGATTTGTGAAGACGTTGAAGAATCACGTTTGGAGTAGAAGAAGCTGAGACTGTAAAATCGCGTTTGTAGTGTTTGGTATTGGGTTTGGGTTTGGAATATTTTAGGGTTTGTGAAGGTAAATGGGTAACCGACTTGTTTTTATTTATTTTTAAATGGATTGGATCAGGTCAAATAAAAGTGCATTGAGCTTTTCTAGTTTTGTTCACCAGATTTACAGTTTGGTCAGCTGATCCAGTTTGTATGCACATCCCCACCTGCATCATTGTCTGAAACCATCAAACATTCAAATTGCTTCTTTAGCTTCTTCAACACTTTTCATTGCAACAATTGTGAGTAATCTTCTGCTCCTGTTTATGACTAGATTGTACTCATTATCATACTCAAACTATGTAATTGAATCAAACAAACACAAAAAAAAACTAAGAAAAAAAACATGATATCATGATAATGATAATAATGAGAAGAATAAAATTTATAGGAATATAGCCTCCAAGATAATTAAGTCATTTCTCTGGTAAAGTTTCGTGCTGATAACGTGTTATGAAATTAATCTAAAGTATTGTAAGATATTGTCCAACATAGAAGAGTAGAGAGAAAGAGACAACGAGATAACAAAAGAGTATGTTGTATTACTTCTCAAGTGTATTCTTTATATTAAAATATAAGTTCTATTTATATGACACAAATGTGGTAAGTTACTAGTACATGAAAAGCCATAAAACTAAGTGTCAATAACAATGAATACAAGCATTCACTCATAAGAGTTAAGGAGCATGGAAAGCCTTTAGGAAAATGGGACATCCACATTATATTAATATTATTCATAATTTTTTTAACTCAATAGAGAATATAATAATATTAGGTATGTGAGTCGATCATCAAGTACTACTCCACTAACCACTTAATGTCACACTCTATGGCTCCTATAGACATATACTTTTCTTCTTTGTATGTGTTTGTTTTTTGTTGGACTTTGATATTATTGATACCCTCCCTGAAAAAACGAAGATATTATTGGTACCCATAACTTTGTATGTTTTATGCTCCTATGTTTGCAATAATATTTTATCTGTTTCATATAAAGTGTTTCATTTGCAACATTTTTTTTCCACCAATACATTTTTGTTGAATTTCACTCTATTTAAATAATTTGCTAATTACACTAAATAAATACATTTTAGTAAATGATATTATTCATTTTATCATTTAAATTAACACAACTAATGTTTTTTTTAATAACCACACACAGTCTAAGATCACGTTTGTTCCTAAAAATATAATGATAGAAATATGTATATTATTGTGTATATTACAATTTTCGTAAATTTTATTCTTGAATATATGTACTTAGAATAGAAAGAAGAAGGAAAAAAAGTGTGAATAAACTTTCTTTATGTTGAGAGTAAATTTATTTATAACTACCAATTAACCTCTCTATTATAAAAATTATTCTGTTCAATAAAACAAGTTGCAATAACAAATATATGAGATAAGAATATTTTTTCGTTCTAAAGAGATTGCACATGAAGTTTAAAATTGATAATTATTTAATTTGAACATGTATAAAAGGACTACAAAAACAATCTAACATGTTGTGTTAACAATCTATCTACTCTATCAACATCTTCCATGCATGCAATGTTAAGTTGTTAGCATAGGTGCACAATTGCCACACATGAGTTTTAGAATATCAATACATTTTTACTATAGGAATGGTCATGTCTCTTTACTTATGTCATGAATCTTGTGGTGAGGAGGAAGAATATGAAGCAACATCTCAAAACTGCACTTTCCCACATCTATTGCACCAGGTGAATTGAACAAGTAAGAAAACAAAATTATGTTACGTCATTCAACCAACCAAATAGTTCAGGAGAGGTAAAGTAATTTTTTTTTATATTAGTGGTAGGAGTATTTGCTTTCAGAACATAAATTTTGAAAGCATAGTAGTAAATTTAATTGATGATTATCAAAGTAACTAGATTAAAAATTTGTTTTCAACTTGCCTAATTTTTTTTTTTAACTTATATTCGTAATTAATGATTATTTTTTAAACGTACGCTTGCATTTTATGTATATTAAAAAAATTCACTGTTGTACTTTAACAAACACATTAAAAAATAATTAGATGTTTGTATAAAAAATACATAATTAGATACATGTGTATGAAATTTATTAAACTCTATATATTTGTACCCAATGTTTTTTTAACTCTATATTAATTTAATGAAGTCCATTAAAACTAATAATGTTGTTACCAAAATCGTTATAATTTGTTTTTAAGAATAAATTGAATAGTTAAAGTTGTACATATGTTGGTGATGCATGATCAACTACGATCATGTGCTTTGCAATATCAAATCAAAGTAATATATGAAGTTTGTTAAGATATTTACGCCAAATAAAATATTAGTTTAGAATATAAAAAAAAATGAGAATAAACGATACACGTTCTTTCTCTCATTCTGCTTTTTAGCTGGTACACATTCTTTCTGCTTCTTATTTCACTATCACGATGTGTATTTTTGTTATCTTTTTACATTTATATAATTTTATAGGCTTAATTGCACTTTTGGCCCCCTATGTTTCAAGAAGTTGCGATTTTGGCCTTCTAACTAATTAAAATATAAAACAGCCCCTTATGTGATGGACAACTTGGCAGTTTTGGCCCCTAGATCAATTTTGACTCCGTCAACGCTGACGTGGCACTTCAAAGCAATGCACACGTGGCGGATTTGAAGTGCCACATCAACGTTGACCGAGTCAAAATTGGTCTAGGGGGGCAAAACTGCCAAAGATCCAATACATAGGGGGCTGTTTTGTATTTTAATTAGTTAGTGGGCCAAAATCGCAACTTCTTGAAACATAGGGGGCCAAAAGTGCAATCAAGCCAATTTTATATTATCACAGTTTTTAACCATGGGTGTCAAACTGTCAACGCAAAATTAAAATACGAAAATTAGAACCACACTGTTTTACATTTGAACATATTAATAGAAACGAGTTGTTTTTTTTTATTATTTTACTATCACGGCGAGTAATTTTGCTATCTTTTTTTCATTTATATATTTTTATATCATCATGTTTTCAATCATGGGTGTCAACCCAAAACTGAAGTTGTTTCATAAAAACATATCCTTTAATTTTTATTTTTTTTTATCAAAATTTTATCAAGAGTAAAAAAATGCTTCCATACATATTTGAAAAATAGTTGAGAGAAGGTGTTGTCTATACTGTGAATTTGTTTAATGTTGTTAAGAACACGGGAGAATATCTGACAACTAGATACAACTTTACAATATACATAGTGTACGATATTAAGTTTACAATGTTTCTTTGTCAACTATGACTACCACAGACTATGTATCATTTCACTCCATCAGACCAGCCAATATTTATCTAGTTGACTTTGACAATGCTTTTTTTTAAAGGTTTGACAAAGATTTTTTAGTTGGTTAGTATTTTTTTTATATATATATTAAACATGAACAAATTCAATGTTATGATATTAACTATTGCACAACGACATTGTTGTCTTTGATAAAGGTAGACACTGTTGTTTTTTATAAAGGTATATATGTTTTTAGCTCCTACAAAATTATAACTTTTATTTTTAGTCCCTAAAATCTTTTATTCACTTTTAGTCCCTATTTTTATTTTATATGGACTATTTTGGAGGATTATAAGTATCCATTTTTTGTATAAATATTTCAAAATAGAGACATTTTTACAAACTATAATATTATGGAGGACTAAAATTACCATTAAAATTTTATATGGACTAAACATGAAAACTCATGATTTTGTGGGGGACTAAAAACATATTTAACCCTTTTTATATTCAAAGTCAAATGACAGTCCATAAAACTACAAGACAATGGGAAGGAGGAATCCGGTTACATCAGATAATAAAAGCTTAATCCAGATTATAGACTAACGCAATATCAAAATTTTAGAAATGGATACAAGTGATATCAACTAAATAACTTACCCTTCATCTTATAATTAGATTATACTTTCTTCCACTTTGAACCACTCAATAAGTTATTCCAACCTATATGACAAACCACGATAATTTAAATTAGGCTTAATTGCACCTTTGGCCCCCTAACTAATTAAAATACAAAACAACCCCCTACGTATTGGATCTTTGACAGTTTTGACCCACAAGACAACTTTTGACTTAGTCTTCGTTGACGTGGCACCCCTAACTAATTACACGTGGCACCTCACTTAAGGGATGTGGGTGCCACATCAGCGAAAATTAAGTCAAAAGTGGCATTGGGGCCAAAACTGTAAAAAATCCAATACATATGGAGCTGTTTTGTATTTTAATTAGTTAGGGGGTCAAAATCACAACTTTTGAAAAGATAAGGGGCCAAAAATGCAATTAAGCCTTTAAATTATTCCAAATCCAAACCACTACAACTTAACTGTGATGTTAACCCATTGGAAGTGAGATAAAGATGGTTTGTGTTACACATGGTCAAATTTTTGCAGACGCGACATCTATAACCACATAAGAAATGTTAACAAAAATCAATGGAAGCCGAACTGCAAGCTATTCTTCTAGATATATATATATCTCACAAAAATTATTTTGTTTAGAAAATCGATCATTCAAATTGTTTGCCAATAAATTTTTAAATGAATATTATTTTTGGCTTTTGATAATTATGACATTGAAAATACACTGCATATGTTTAACCGAGCAAATTAATTTTGCAACTACGTTTTTCGGTGATTACAACAATCTCAATGGTGGATTAACTATGAGATTGGAAATACATTGCATATGTTCAACCGAGCAATTTAATTTTGCAGCTACGTTTTCCGGTGATTACAACAATCTCAATAGTGGATTAACTTTACAAAGAAATTTCTAAGGTTTATTGATTGAAGCTATAATTTTTTAAATAGTCAAGTGATGATGTTTCTAGGATTTTTTGAAGTTATTCTCCAAAATATCATTGAAAAATCTTAAATTAGATGGAAGAAAATTTGAAGTTAAATAGACTTTTTTTATCTGGATTAAGTCTGCAGATTTCTCTTGCCAACCCAACTAGAAAACTCGGTCTTCTTACACGGGAGAATAAACCATAGCCAATCATTAAATCTTGCGAGGAGACAAAAGAGGAGGAGGTTGTCGAATGGAGCTAATGTGTTAACTTTCACGTGTTCTTTTATGTCTAATGCACCATTTTTAAAAAATAATTTTAGTAAACGATATTAGATAGATTTTTTGTCCAATATATTCTTTTGCACTAGACTAACCCACATTTTAGTTATAAAGACCCACATATAGTACATTGGATTTTGGATTTAAGATATTTCAATTAAAATCGCGAACAAACATGTTTAGTGAGATTTTTTTTTAAAAAAAATCATGTGTTAATATCACCCATTTATTTTAGGTGTTAACCCTCCGGTTGAGTTTCGTAATCCAGAATTCAACCGTGAGTTATGTATGGCCTGATCAAAGATTCTTTTACTCAAGAATCAAACTCGATTTGTCCCTAGAAATTTGTCATTTAGGAAAACTCATTTAATCAATTGAGTCCAATTATTTATTAATCAAACTAGAAATTTTATATTACACTCAAATATAAAAAGAATAATTTTGACAAATTAGATAAAAAATAATAATAAGATTAATAAAATAATTTTTAAAAATATTATCAAAATGATAAACTAATTTAAATTAAGGGTAGCACTGGAATAAAAAATTATCTGAAAAATACATATTCCCTTTATATATAAGGTATACATTTTTTTAATTGTTTATCGAGTTTTACCAACAAAATTTAAAGTATATACAAAAATTTAGCCAAAATTAGCCAAAAAGAATAATCAATTAGTGAAAAATAAACCGGGACTGATGCATAATGTTTTGAAATATATAGCCAAACTGAGATTCACATTATAAAAGTTATGAATTTTTTTTAAAATTCTTACCAGATAGACATGGTCGAAATTTTCTAAATTTAACTTTGAAAAAATCTCTTCCTTTTAAAAATTCTCAAATGAAATCTACATCAAAATATTAAATTACTCTCTAAAATCCCTACCTAAAAAAATCTCTCATCAAATACACGTTTAAACACAAATTATATTTTAGGGATGGAGTGAGTACAAAATAACAAAAGTAAAAGCATAATATTGACAAGTTTCCCACTAAGAGAATAATTTCGTGTCACCTCCTATATTTGTAAGAGACAAAACTTGTACAACTCTTCTTCCTTAAATACTCATCAATCCATCATTTGTTTTCTTTCAAATTTACCAGAGCTAGATCCATCAAAGGTCAACACTCTTCTTTTTCCCCTCACAATCAGATCTTGATCACTCTCACCATCATGCTCAGAACACTAGCCAGGTTCAATATATTCCAATATTCATTCTTTTTTAATTTCAACCTCCAAACAATTATTCGACATATATTTGGTTAATATATATGTTCTATATAGGCTTGTCTTTAGATAAAGATTGATCAGTACTTTCAATCTTTTATGCAGGGAGTTGAAGCTCACCAGCTTCAGCAATGGTTTGGTTAAAAAACGCAGCAGATTCTATGCAACGGTTGGTGGAAGAAGGTAATGACTCTCATTAAAGCTCTTTACTATTGGTATTACTCATGGTGCTGTCTTCCATATTATGTGCAATTATAGTAGTATATGTCTGAATTCTTCATAAATGAATTGCACTTATTTATTGATTCCCTAAACTATAGGATAAAAACTAGTATTTTTTTTTTTTTTTTTGAGGAATAGTCTTATATTTTTGTGTGTCTCATTTTAATCCCAACTTCTTCTAAATTGACATGTATGAATGGTTTGTGATTTTAACACATTGTAAAACTTTTGACACTGACAGCATATCAACATTAATTAAACTCTAATAATTTCTCTCTTGTCTTAAATATAATAAAAAAAATTGGCACTTAGCTATAATTTGTGTTAATTACGTTTTCAACATAGGTCTGATTAGTGAGCTACCTATGTGAAGATAATAGTACCTTTTTTTATTTACAGTTGATATTATTAACCTTTTTAAGTGTATGTGTCTCTCACGAGCCTAACTCCTGTACTTATTTGCCATTTTGCTCCTTTTTTCTTTAATTTTTTAATATTTATTTTATTGCTATATATAATAATGAATCAAAATTAATACATGTTGAATCTAGCGCAATGTGTTAGATTCTTACGACGTAACGAACCAATGTTTAAATTTTTAATAGGAAATGATAACCCATTTGAATATATAGTATCAAATTATCTCAAATGAACAAAACTCATGAGAAACAAAACATAAATAAATAAACTCACGTTAACCTCTCCGTTACTCTGGGAAAAGGACATTGACATGGTCATCCCAATTCTCATGAACAATTCGTTTCATTACCCATTTGAATTCAATTTCATTTATATACAATTTTTCTTAATACAGATGAAAAATAACAAATAGGAGATGAATTAAATACCATAAAATAATGAGACTAATGAAGCACAACATATTTAAAAAAAAACGCAAGTGTAATTTTAGACCACTATTTAATTCAATTTTATTTCATTTTCGTTGACAATTAAAAAGCAAGACACTCTAGTATAAACAAATATATATTGGTACTATGTATGATCAGAAAAAAAAAAAACTTTAGTTTAGAAACAATGGCAACGGATTTCTGTGAAACACATGGAACAAAACCCGCAAGCTTGCCTCCAATATGCATGTTCATATGCTATGGATTTAGCAAACATAAACAGCTATCACCATTTAATTGTCCACTTTTATTTTTTTAATTGAACGTGTCCAATAACTCAACTAATGATTCTTTTGTCCTAGATTTCTAAACTAATCAATAATGAAGCCAAACAGAGTAAAAAAAAGTGAAATTAACTTTAGTCTATTTTGTATGCAAAGAAAGTCCTTTTTGTTGTGTAGCCAAATTCAGGATCATAATCATTTTATTTTTACATTTTATTTGATTTTGTTACAATTTTCTGCTATCTCTATCTCTTCAAGATAATAATTATATGTGTGTCTCACAATCTATACTTTCAATACTATCTGTTAATTTTTATAAGCATCTTTTGTGGAGAAATCGAACCCGAGACACACTTAACCATTTTTATAAGCATCTCTTTTGGAGAAATTGAATACGAGACCTTAAGAGAAACATATTTCATAGTTCCAAATAAAAGTATTGAGATTTTGAGACAAGTTTATAATTGAAAGGGGATTTACAATTAGCGACGAAGGATGGAGTCATGGAGTATCGATAAAAATGAAAAAAAGATGTCAATTTCTATATTCTAAATCAATCTTTGAACTTGAAAGTAACACAAATCTAAATGTTCTTTTTTTCTTCCTCTTACTTTTCAAAGTCATTTAAGGAATATACAATCTTACAAAAAAATCTTGTTGGATAAATCTTCGGTCCACAACATCATCCTCCAACTTGTTGAAAAAGAAATGATGCTTTTGATTTAGACATTTGAAATAAAGCTGAAATAAATTACATTTAGATAAGAAGCCATCATCAATCATTATTTATTTACTAGTGCTTCAATATTCACAATTCAAACCAAGCAACTCCTTTTGTCTTTCCTCCCATCTTTTTTTCCTTACACCCATGATGATTCTCATTCATTCAATTCATTTCATTTTTGGTTCCAAAAAGCAGGTTAGAAGGAAAAATTGCAATCATAACTGGATCAGCAAGTGGACTTGGAAAGGCAACAGCCCATGAATTTGTCCAACATGGGGCCCAAGTAATCATCGCCGACAACGACACTCAACTTGGGCCAAAAGTTGCAAAGGAATTGGGCCATTCAGCAGAATATGTGGAATGTGATGTCACTGTTGAGGCCCAAGTAGAAGCTGCTGTGAACTTTGCCATAACAAACTATGGTAAACTAGACATCATGTACAACAATGCTGGCATAACAGGACCAGTAATCCCACCAAGCATTACAGAATTGGACCTTAATGAATTTGAGAAGGTCATGAGAATCAATGTAACAGGAGTAATTGCAGGTATATATTATCTTAAGAGAAAATACCAAAAAGAAAATAGAAAACAAAAACATAAGAAAAAATATGGGATGACAAAACCCAAATTCATGTTAAATAAATTTAAAATCACCTTTAACCTAAAGTTGTAATGCTATACCTTTAGAGAAAGTTTCATATATTTCCTAAGTTTAGATCTTTGTGATTTAGATGTAACTACAATAAACTTATCATTGTAGGTATAAAACATGCGGCACGAGTGATGATACCAAAGGGCTATGGGTCCATTATATGTACATCAAGCATAAGTGGGCTATTTGGTGGGCTTGGGCCTCATCCATACACAATATCAAAGTCTACAATACCTGGGGTGGTGAAATCTGTGGCTAGTGAACTATGTGGAGCTGGGATTAGAGTCAATTGCATATCACCAACTGCAATTCCTACACCAATGTCATTGTATCAAATTGGAAAGTTTATTCCTGGTGTGACCTATGAACAGATAGGGGAAATTGTTAGTGGACTTAGTGCTCTCAAAGGTGCCAAATGTGAGGACATTGATGTTGCTAGAGCTGCATTGTACTTGGCATCAGATGATGCTAAGTTTATCTCAGGTCAGAATCTCATAGTTGATGGAGGGTTCACTTCCATTAAAAATTTCGCGTTTCCTTCTCCGGATCAAATCGGTTAACTAGGGTTTAAATTGCGGTTGCGGAAAATTATGAATAAATGTGATTCATGTAGTGATAATTCAATGTGATCATGAAGACCTCAGCAATCTTTGTATAATTGTATTATGGTTTGTTTTTAAATTTGTGGGCCATTCAATTTTTATTTATTTAGAAACTTAAGGAAACCTATTTTTTTTCCCTATCTTTGAACCAAAGACAACTACACTATACAAAAAGATGATTGAGATGGAAATGAATTTGATACAATCAGTGGTCACTATAGTCAATAATTCTCATAGTAATTCATAAAGATTGAATGGTTGAGATTTCAAATTGTTAATTTGTTGAAATCACAATTCACAATGTGAGTCATCTAACCTATATTTAATGGATTAGATCGGATCACTACAGTGATCAAATTTGTGTACCTCAATTTAGTTAGAGCTATATTTGTGTACCTATTTTGAGTTTCAATGCAGTCCTTATAAAGGACAACATATATGTGATCTGATCAAATTCTTGTGGTATATACCAACTAAGGGCAATGAGATAGGGATAAGAGTCCTTAACATATCTGCTCTAGGCAAAGGGATGGTTGACAAGATAAAAGGATGGAGCCTACATATATGATAATTATTTATTATGAATACTTCTGTTTTTCCTATTTATTATGAGAATGGGAACAGCCGTACAAGTACAAGTGGTGCCACCATGCAAAGGTTAACCTCCAAATTTTATTCACATCACGAGTTTTGCAACTCAAGTATTAATGAATTTACCCAACTAGTAGTAGTTTGAGTATGTAGCAAGAGGAGAATGCAAAATTTGCAACTTGCTTCCATACGAGATTCATATCTTACATTAACATAGTAGTTTGGCACTTCCGCTAGATGGACAATTTTTATTTATTTTTACAAAAATAAATGATATTCATTCATTTAAATTGATAGAGTACAACGATACAATACAAATTTAAAGTTATTAAAAATAAAAAAGATGAATCTGCGAACAAACTCACATTATCCATGTTAATAGCATAAAACGACAAAGTACACATGTCTACAAATATGACTATATCCAAGCCACCGAATGACTCATATTTTTGGATCTGCAGCGTTAACGAAGCAAAAATTATTGATTAAATCTGCACTTGATCAAAGCTAATATTTCATCATGAATCAAATAAACACCACACCGAGACGAGAAATAAAAAACACACCGCACAAAGGCGGAAAATCAAAATAAACGAAGTCGTGCTAGAAGATGAAATCACCAAAACAAACAAAAGAAAATTGAAAATATGTGAAAATCACTTATTTTGCTAAAAGAGAAATTAAAACAATTCGGAGGGGTGATTTTGGGTCAAAATTGACCATAAATCACCCCTCTTTGTTAGATCAAGAAGAAGAAAAGTTGAGACGACTAGAAATTAGCTAGATGGACAACTTGTATTTATAAAGTCCATATTTTAAAATTAAAATTTAATTGATTTTATTTAAGGTATACAATTTTAAGATGTTTCCCCCACCCCTAAAATTTAAGAAATTATATTTTCAATAAATAAAGACCAAAAACATTCAAAAAATTTAGCATACGGTACAGATAAGATACACCAACAAATTTTTTATACTAAAACTTATATATATGTAAAATACTTGAAGAAAATAAGCATTGATCACCCTTCATTATTATCTGCATGTAAAGTTTTCTTATAAACTATACTATATTTTCATTTGTTGGGATATCGAGAGAAGCATTCAACACAAATTTTATCCAATATTGATTAATTGAATCACATCTCTCTCGTTACCTTCATCCACAAGAAATATAACTTTAAATGGTTTATCGAGAACCAATAATACTAATGCATTTCTAAAATTGAATCATATACATCTCTATTTAATTTCTACAACACTGTCTCATTTTTTTCCCCTTCATCTTTTCTAGGATACGCATATGTGAAGTATCTTATAAGTATCCTTGTGTATCTATGGAGTATCCAATAAGTATCTGATAATATATATTTTTTAAATCAAAATAATTAATTCCGATACTTCGTAGGTACGTATCCGCGAGTATCCATAGAGTATTGGTATCCGATACGGATACGACTCCGTTTTGGTGTACTCGGGCTTCATAGATTATAGATTAGAAGAGATTAATGTCCCACAACATAGGGAACATGCAAAGACCAAATCCCAATTCACAACGGTTTTTTATATTTAGTATTTGACAATATCTTTAATTATGATAATATCAAATGGAGGGAAGCTATAGAGAAAGGAAAACACTCAAAAGAGTGAAAGGCCATATAGAAGGACTTCACTTTTTTTTATGAAGTCCTTTTTGTAATATAAGATTATGGAAAAGTTTATAACTTTTTGGAACTACTTGGTAAAATGTGTGTATTTTATACTCACTCTGTTAAATAATAACCGAGTCTTTTGTATATTTGGCACATATTGAAAACAAGTATATATATAAGTAAAATAGAGAGAAAAATGATTTTGGGATTTTTTTTTTTTACAAATTACTCACTTATTTTGAGAGGGAAAGAGTACCATATAAAGAAAATGCATAAATTTGGGCCAACTTTTTCTCTTTCTAATTTTACCATTTATTTAAAATATTTTATTTACTATTTTATCCTTTTTATAATATTATTCAAATTATTAATTAAAAACATAGTTAAATCCCATTAAAATTGGAACTAGCCCACTTTTTTTTTTGGTGGTGTCTGGGGTTCGAATCCCAGACCTTACATATATTATGCATTGTCCTTACCAATTGAGTCAAGCTCACGGGGACGAACTAGCCCACTAGAATAGGCACAATATTTATTTTTTTAAACATAATAGGTACAATATTTATAAATTATAACAAAACCTTTTTAATTTTTTTTAAGAACTTTGTTTTAATCTTATTTTCCAAAAATATTCAATTGTTATATCTTTCTAACTAAGATTAAGCAATACAATAGAAAATGGATAAAAACACCGTGCATAATTTACACATGTTAACGCGATAAAAACAGTGGAAAGACACATAAATATTCATCTTTCTTCCAGTGTATAAAAATAAAGCTTAAATGCATGTTTGATCCCTTATGTTTATTTTAGGTTTTAAGTTGGTCCCTTATGTTTTAAAAGTTTTAAGTTGGTTCAAAACGTTATTCACATTAAAATAAGTTAGTCTCTTCCGTCACTTGGCCGTTTAAAGATTCATGTTTACAATATGAGTGATGAAATTTAACTTATTTAAAAAACTAATTTTAAACCATTTTAATTTTTATTTATTTATTAAACTCAATATCATGTCACGTAAGAGATTAACTTATTTTAACGTGAGTAAGATTTTAGAGCAACTTAAAACCTTTAAAATTTAAGGGACTGATAATACTTTTAAAACTTAAGAGACCAACTTAAAACCTAAAATAAACAAGATTAAACATACAATTAAGCGTAAACAAAATGTGTGCGCTATGGTTTGGGATCCAGCATGCGTCTTCAGCATCAATTCAAAGACAACGGTAAAAACAGGGAACATGTATGCATAATGTAGAGGGTGAGCTGTGAAGACAATGGCCTCTATACATTGCTGGGCCATTCAATTGAAAATTAATGAACGTGGTCCCATAACTTCGTCTTGACTTAGGGATGGCACTTGTGTCTTAGCTAGGGATACGATCCTTAATCCTGCCCACCTTATTTTTTTGATCGAATAATCCGGTAATTAGAAATTTATTTCATTAAGATGAATAAGTAATAACGGAAAAATTTAAAGAAACGATATTTGAACAATAATTTTATGACGACTTTTGTGTCAACTCTATCTTTTATACTTATATTGTGGTTTTATTTTCTCTTTTTATTATTTTGTTTTTGTGCCAATATATATATTTTTTGTATATTTTAGTTGTCCTAAAAATTGTACTATAAAAGTGGTTGTTCAAATAACATTCCAATAAAATTTAAGTTCAAACCTGATTCATACATATTGTATTGAATTTTCCCACCAATTGAGTTAGCTCACATAGACACCTTTATACTCTTCTAATCACACTGGGAAGTTAGAAATATATAATCTATGCTATATATAAAGAAAATACACGATTTTAGACTGACTTTTTCACTTTCAATCATATCTTTAAACAAATTTGATTATAAAAATGTTATTTTGGTAGTGTCAGTAAAAAATATAAGATTTTATATTATATTTGTTATATAGTTGATATCATTGAAAAAAATAAGTATAGTTTGATATAATATAAAAATGCAAAATATCTACAATTTATACCTATAATTTTAATCAAAATCAAAATAATTTTAAACAAAATTTCATAAAAAAATATTGCCAGTTGTTTATACACATCAGCGTAATAGAACGCTAGATTTTTTTTTAGGGTTAAATATGTTTTTGGTCCCTATAAAATTGGGACCTTTTAAGTTTAGTCCTTACTTAATTTTAATAGTTTTTTTAGTCCTTAAAAAATATTCTGCACTCAGTATTAGTCCACCCTCAATTCAATTTTGTTTAATTTATGCTTAAACTTTTGAGTTTTTAAACAATTTTTTGCAAACGTGTTAAGAACATTTCTAAAAGCTCCTTTGCAAAAAATTGTCGCAAAATTTGATTTATACGTCCAGATTTTGTTAATTTTCTTTAACTTTTGCCGTTTTAAAAAATTCACATTTAATTCGTTTCATGTTAAAAAAATCTAAATTTTGGTAAATGAACCTTTCATAGTGTTCTAAACTTGTCTTAAAAAAATCGTTAAAAATTTAAGAGTTTAAGGATAATTAAACAAACTCTGTTGTAACAAGGACTAAAATTAGAAGTAATTTTTTTGCAAGGACTAAAAAACCTATTAAAATTAAGTAAGGACTAAACTTAGAAGTTTCCAATTTTATAGGGGCCAAAAACATATTTAATTTTTTTTTAACATTTTTAGTTCATATTCTTATAAATGTTTTTTTGACAATTTTTTTAAAACTATATATTTAAATATTTTTGTTTTGGTCCTCTCAATTTTTTGTTTTTCGTTTTGTTAGACACTGAATCATTCAAGAATCTCATAAAAGTGACACATGACCAATGACTCATGGCTTCTTCCTAAAAAAAAATAAAACTAATGACTTTATTTTATGGCTTCTATATATTGCTGGGCCATACAGTTTTAAACTAAAATTTTAAAATGAGTTATGCATTTATATTTTCACATGAAAATATTTTATTTTATATAATTATTTAATTATGTGTTCTTTTTTTGCTTGACAATAATAGTACTTTGAAGATCGTGTTTAATAGCGTCTAAAACTATAGTTTTTTTCTTTTTAATATACCAATTTTTTTTAAATAAAAAAACCAAATTTTGCTTTTAGTCCCTCAATTTTTTTAGTCCTTACAAATGATAAATTTTTTAATTTTTGTGTTTGATGTTTTGTTTTAGTCCTTACAAAATTCATCGATAATTAAATTGATTCCTGTATATCAAAATAAAATATTCTATATATTATATGAACCAATTTTAATATGAATAAATTTTACAAAGACTAAAGTAAATGACAAGGATCAAAAGTATAAAATGATATATTTAAAGGGATATTATTTTATAAAGACTAAAAACAAAAAATATATACTTGCAGAGATCAAACACATTTAATTCATTAACTTTTCACTTTTAATTTCTTATTGAGTTTCATTTCATAGACACTGAATTGTAACATTTGTATAATTGTATTTGTTTTTATATTTTGTTGATTGTGTTGAGATGGAAAATCCTAAGATAGTGGCAAAACCCAATGCAAATTGCTTGTTCTCATTTCAAACATAGTCTTTCACCTATAAATTTTCAATGCATTTGAAGTTTGATGAAGCTACTTGATTAGTTTGTAGAGATAAAGGAGGGACAAGTGGAAGGAAGGTATAGAACAAGCGTTGAACAAGCTAGAGGGAATTGAAAAGTAGTGTCGAGAGTTCCAAGTTTGATTAAAGATCAGTGTCATAAAAGTTGGGGAAAAGGGGTCACGAGAAGCTTGGGTTTGTTTTGGAAAATTTATTCCAAAAGACTTGGCAATGAATCTTGCATGGTTCAAATGACAACTTGGGGAGTTCATTTGTTGGGGCAATAGTTGCACTCACTTCAAGTTGAACATAAATATATGATGATGTGTGTGTTTGTGGAATAGTATACGACCTCATGTTTAAATTTGAACGTATTATTTTATCTAGGATGTTGTTAGAAATGTTTTTCTTTTACCAACTGGTCAGGGCCCGTTTGGATTAGCTTATTTTAGAGCTTATATAAAACAGCTTATGCAAATAAATAAGTTTGTATGTATTATTTATAAGTTTTCAAGGTAGTTTATGAAAAAACAGTTTACGAGGATACAATTTTCGTTACTGAAAGCTTATAAATTAAAATAAAACCTTATTTATTTACATAAGCTATTTTTCATAAGCTCAAAATAAGCTCAAACCAAACGGGAGTCTAATAAAAAGAGATTAGACTCTACACCTACTCTCTTGTAAGCCATCACTTAAAACTTTAATTTCTTCTCCTCTATCTTCTTTATCCATTAAAGAGGGGTGGTTTAATGTCAATTTTTGATGCCAAATCACCCTTCTTAATCGTTTTTATTACCTTTTATTTAAATAAGTGATTTTCACATCTATTTGATTTTTTCTTTTGTGATTTCGTTGTCTTAGTGCAACGTTGTTTTGTTCGTCGTCTTTGTGCGGCATTGTTTGTCTTTCCCGTCTTGTTTAGTTGTTTGTTTGGTTCAGGTTGTCAGATTAGTTTTGATCAAGTCCAATCAATGACTTTAATGTCGTCAACGTTGCAAATTAGAAGACTTGATTATTCCAAAGACTTGAATATTCATATTTGAAGGCTTATGTACGTTGCTGTTTTATGTTATTCACGTGGATGTTGTGAGTTTGTTCATAGATTTATCCTTTTTGTTTTAAGCAAATTTGCATTGTATCAATTTATTCTATCAATTTGAATGAATAAACATCGTTTATTTTTCATAAAAAAAGATTAGACTCTAGTAACAAAAAAAAAAAAGATACTAGACTCTTAC
>Ga0315915_1002953_pt1 | contig 21639 bp, 15 predicted proteins | sample MpolbnodulesMG_FD_207738 | JGI IMG/M metagenome (GOLD analysis project Ga0315915, IMG submission 207738) | Medicago polymorpha root nodule microbial communities from Los Angeles, California, United States - branched nodules | ecosystem: Host-associated > Plants > Roots > Nodule | place: USA... | reverse complement strand
GCTTGAAGAAATTTTGAGGATTTTGGCTTTCAGATTCAATACGAAAAAATTAGGGTTTGAAGTTTATTGAATTGGGGAAGAACTGGACCACTTATTATAGGAGGAAATTTTGGTGATTATTGAGTGTAGATTGTAGATTGTGTAATTAGGGTTTCAATTTTATACAATTGGGGAAGAAAGAGCCATTGGGGAAGAAAAAAGCTATTTGGGAAGAAAACCAAAACATTTTCTGCAAATCAATCAATTTAGTCCTTCAAAATATTTGTTATTATCGGCCAAATTAGTCCCGGCCTACGCGGCGTCTGACATGTGAGAGGTTAACGACCACGTCAGCCCGTTAACGCTCCGTTTGAACAGAAGGACTAACTTGATTGACATTTAACAAATTCAGGGACTAAATTGATATTTCGCATAATTGAGGGACTAAGTTGACCGACGCGTGAAAATTCAGGGACTAAGTTGATGGTTCACTCATATTTTAGTTAAATGCTTCCTATAATTATCATGTATTTAGAATAGTTGCTTATAAGTCATGTATCATGTCACGTGTTCAAAATTTATTATGTATCAAGTTTCTTCTTATAAAGCCATTTTTATTGCCAATAAGGAGTTTGATAAAATGTTCAGCAGAGTTGCTTCATTTTAAATGTACCTTTTATTGTAATATTCCTTGAGGGGAATTAATTTTTATCATTATTTCAAGGGTTAATAGGCCTTTGCTCCCGTAAATTTTTTTTTGGATTTGGTCTTTGTAATTTTTTTTTTGTTTTAGGATACCCCCAGGTCAGCTGACTGTACATTTTTGCTGAGGTGGCACGCTGAGTCACCTTTTTCTGATGACATGACACGCTGACTGTATATTTTTTATTTTTTATGAGGTACACGTGGCATTTGTGATATTTTTTAAATAAAAATAAAAAAATTCTTAAAAAAATTAAAAAATCTGGAAAAATAATAAAAATGAAGAATATTATGAAAAAATAAAAAAATACCGGAAAAATTAATAAAAATGATTACAACAACGAAAAATAAATCTGGAAAAGTTAATAAAAATGAAAACAAATTTGGAAAAATGAAAAATAAATCTGGAAAAATGAAAAAGATTCACATTTTTTTTTCGAATGTAAGAAGTTTTATTTTATAAAAAAAGGAAAACTCAGGAAATTAACTTTTATATTTATACAAAAAATATAAATATTTTCGAATAAAATAAAATTATGGAAATTAATTTTCAAAATCAAAATAATTAGATAATATTATATTTTCAAATTTTTTTATAATTTTAATTTAATTGATTTTTTTTTCATAAATTTTTTCGAAAATTTGGATATATATTGATTTTTTCATTTTTTAAAGTTTTTCCAGATTTTCTTATAATTTTATAATTTTTTCGGAAATTTTTTCATTTTTATTAATTTTTCCAGATTTATTTCATTATTTTTCATTTTGCAAGATTTTTTTTCCATTTTTATTAATTTTTCTAGAAATGTTTTCATTTTTTAATCTTTTTGGTATTTTTTCAGATTTATTTTTATTTTTGAAGAATTTTTTAAAAAAAAAATAAAAAATCACAAACGCCACGTATACCCCGTAGAAAAATAAAAAATAAAATTAATTATAGAGTCAGCGTGCCACGTCATCAGAAAAAGGTGACTTAACGTGCCACCTCAGCGAAGATGCACAGTCAACTGGCCTAGGGGTATTCTAAAACAATTTTTTTTTACAAGGACCAAATCCAAAAATGTTTTTTTACAGGGGGCAAAACCAAAAGTGCCCTATATTACAGGGGGATAAAGGTCTATTATCCCTTATTTTAATATTAAATTAGTTGATCTGTCATCTAACATGTTGTAGCGGTTAGATGAGTAATGATTTATGTTAAGTCATTTTTCTTTTGCTAATAGGTGGAAAACTTTGCACAAAAGGGTTTCACCGGCGCATGCCAATTTGTTTACCTGTGTTTTTGGTAAACAATCGCTAATTTTAAATTACTTTGCTTACAGGATCAAACTTAAAATCCTATCACATATTGTGCAAATGTTTCCAAGAAAAAGTTTGAGTGTTCACCATGTTTTTGAATTTAAACATGAAAAACATGAAGATGATTGTCTTATTCGACATAATTAAAAGGTTTTCAAAATCAACAGGAATGAAACTTCAATGAATGAAAGTAAACAAATTGAAAGAAAAGAACTTGCATTGCATAAACGAAAGTTGATACACCAAATTACACATATATACATTGTCTTGTTACTTTTTTCTCGTCGTAACTTGGATATTTCGAGCATAAAGAATAATGTATTTGATTTGTGACCATTATTTCCTATAAAAACTTCTATATATACACAATAATATGTAATTGAAACTAACAATCTTAAAACCATAAGTCTTCGACAACTCCAACATGCTTCCATATGTCTTCAACCGTTGACCTCGCCTTTTTTCCTACAAATTGAATTTCCTCTATCAAAACTGAATGATTTTGAATATGCCAAGACCCATTACAATCTCTTGAAAGAAATTTATCTTTAGACGGACACCAAAGGTAAAGTTTTAGCATCGACTAGAAAGTTTCCTTGTCGAAAAAACTAACATTAAAAATACACACTAGCAATATGATATGTACTTTTTTTTTTTAAAGAGATATGTGATATATTTTTGTTTTGTCAAACCATATGATATACTCTCTTGTCTTATTTATAAGAGAAATTTGGGTCAACAAAAATGGATGTAATTGATTCAAATTTTAAATCTGATACACCAACTTTTGTTTGCTCGAATATTTTTTATAAATAGGACCGAAAGAAGTATTATACAATACATTCTTTTGTTGAAATAAGATATACAGTATTTTAATAAAACAAGATATATTATATACATAAAAAAAACAAATAAAAGTAATAAAATAAAATAAAAAGAATAAACTAAAAACATGCAATCTGTGTCGACACCCCAGCACAGACAGACAGACACTGAGCTGAGCTGACTTTACTTTGCACTTTGTCTTCTTGAAGATTCAACTTCAATTCAATCCATCCTCTCCTCACTCGCAATTCGAATTCAACTCTGTATATCAATGACGGAAGCTCTTCCACTTTCATCTTCACTCCTCAACCGACCACTAACACTGTGTATGTTCAAATCATGCTCTTTTTTCTGGGTTTTCATTTTTTTCATTCTTTTTGCTTTTTTACCTATCTGGGTTTCTGTGTCTACCTTCAAAATCTTAGCTTTATGTTAAACTCAAAAACCATAAATACAACAAGGATATGCCTTTTTGTGGTTTGTTGACCTTGATTTGTTCATGGGAGTGAATAAAATTGTTTTTTTTTTTTATGTGTGTATGAAATATTCTGAACTTGAGTCATGTTGTTTTGCAATGTTTTTAACATGCTTGAAACTTAGGTTAGCTTGTTTAATTATATTTTCCATGGTAAATTGATTAATTTAATCACTTTCCATGTGCTTGAATATGACAATTAAATTGTATAAAATTAGGTTCTGTTCCCAATTCCATTGAGGGAATCATTCTTTATTTATTTTATCTATTTTTTTTGTCAATTACTTGAAGTGTATTGTTTTCTTAAAAGAATGTGTTAATTTGATAAAAGAACGTGTTTTCTTAAATTGAGTGGGGAACATCATAATTATGCTATACTTGAAGTGTATTGTTTTTGTTGTTGATGCAATGAGTTGCTCCTGAACCATTTTTTTTTTTTGCATGCTTATGTTATTATTACTTATTTCAAACAACCTTTATTTATAAATTAGTAGTATATGTTTAGGTGTTGAATTTATCTCATGAGGGTCCCCTTTTTTGATAGTAACATGTTTCTTTTGTCCTAAAGTAATTTATAGTTCTTTTGCCATAAACTGATGTTATTTCTCACTGTCATGAGTTTTGAATTAAACTAAAGACTATATGTGTTAAATTGATGTTTTTTTGGGTTCAAAATAGAACATTGCTTTAGGTTAATCAAAAGATGGAGCGTCCAAGACTTAACTCGAGGGTTCGGTGCTCTGGTTCAACTCCATCAGAAGAATCTGCTTTGGATCTTGAAAGAAATTGCTATGGTCATTCTAATCTACCGTCACTTAGTCCACCGACGCTACAACCTTTTGCTTCAGCCGGACAGCATGGTGAAAGCAATGCTGCTTACTTCTCATGGCCTAGCCGTTTGCCTGATGCCGCCGAAGAGAGAGCGAACTACTTTTTAAATCTACAAAAGGGGGTCCTACCTGAAACCCTTGGTCGTCTGCCGAAGGGGCAGCAGGCAACCACATTACTTGAGCTCATGACAATCAGAGCATTTCACAGCAAGATACTTCGTTGTTACAGCCTTGGAACAGCGATTGGTTTTCGTATTCGGAGAGGCGTATTGACGGATATTCCCGCCATTCTGGTGTTTGTTTCCAGGAAAGTTCACAAGCAATGGCTCAGCCCAATCCAGTGTCTTCCTACTGCCCTTGAGGTTCAGCTTTAACCTCATACACATAGTCTACACACACACACACACATATATGTTTGTTGAGATCTCTAGTGTCTACTGCCACAGTTAAAATAGAAATTTAATTTGTGAATCAGGGGCCTGGTGGAGTATGGTGTGATGTAGATGTGGTGGAGTTCTCTTATTTCGGTGCACCTGAGCCAGTTCCGAAAGAACAACACTATACAGAGATTGTGGATGACTTGCGTGGAGGTGATCCGTGCATTGGTTCAGGATCTCAGGTGTTTTTTTTTGCTCTCTTATTTAATGTTTCCTATGGAAATAATCATCTGGTTTACAAAAGAATATTTTTGATTCGATTAAAATCGCATGCATGTGATGATTAAAGAAGCATTTTTAGCCTAATACTTGGCAATCTCTTCCACTAAAAAATCAGAGTGTAATTACTGCACTATTGTCCTTAATTTATATCATATTCATATGCTGTATTGGTTTTGTCCTAGGAAGCTTAGCCATGCCTACACGAGTCTAACTTTGCAGGTTGTGTATGCAAATTCAATAAAATATCTTTTCTCAAGATTCATTTAACCTGACATAACTCATAAGTGCATCCTGATATCTGTTTCTCTGGATGGACTTGACCTTCTATGATAGACTTGTGGAGATATAGCTATTAGATTCATAATTTCTTTAAATTTCAGACCTTAGATTTCAAGCTTCATTGTGTTACATGCAGTATCTAGTGCTTCAATGAACCTGTTTTTATATCTTTGCATGTTTTTAATTCTCATATGGTACCTGTAGACGGATGTCTATGCTACTCATTATGCGAATGTCATTGGCTAGACATTTGGGGATATTTTCTTTCCAAACATCTTTCAGCTAAATCTCTACCAGTTTATTTTTCAAAATTTTCTGTCCTGAATAAACGGCGAGAAATTTAGGGAGGCCAGAAATATAGATCTTGTGGTTTTATCGGGCTTGTCAAAAGAAGTCATTTGAGATATTTAAAGAGTGAAATTACATGGTTTGCAAAATCTCTTGCGATTGCCAGCCTGCAGAGTTAATAGCAATATTTCTCAGTCTCATTTTTCTGCTTTATTTGGTGAATATATTCAACATCTGACCACTTACTTCCTTGGTCCAGGTGGCAAGCCAGGAGACATACGGAACTTTGGGTGCCATTGTGAGGAGCCAAACAGGTAGCCGACAAGTTGGTTTTCTCACAAATCGTCATGTAGCAGTTGATTTGGATTATCCAAATCAAAAGATGTTTCATCCTCTTCCACCAACATTAGGCCCTGGGGTTTATCTTGGGGCGGTAGAGAGAGCAACTTCATTTATAACTGATGAGCTTTGGTATGGAATATTTGCCGGAATAAACCCAGGTAACATAATTTTAAAAGTCTGTTTTATTTAGTCTGATTACTTGCATTATTTTCGCTACACAGACTCATTACATATCATGATGTGTTTCCCCTCCAGAGACGTTCGTGAGAGCCGACGGAGCATTCATTCCTTTTGCTGATGACTTCGACATGTGCACTGTTACTACCTCAGTGAGAGGCATTGGAGATATCGGTGATGTGAAAATTATTGACCTACAGTCTCGAATCAGTACCCTTATTGGAAAACAAGTGGTTAAGGTTGGAAGAAGTTCTGGCTTGACCACGGGAATTGTTTTGGCGTATGCCCTAGAGTACAATGATGAGAAGGGTATATGCTTTCTGACAGATTTTCTTGTTGTCGGTGAAAACCAACAAACTTTTGACCTCGAAGGGGACAGTGGAAGTCTCATCATGTTTAAAGGTGACAACGGTGAGAAGCCACGACCAATTGGGATCATATGGGGAGGGACTGCTAACAGGGGCCGCCTTAAGTTAAAAGTTGGGCTACCTCCTGAGAATTGGACTAGTGGGGTTGATCTAGGACGTCTTCTTAATCTACTTGAACTTGATTTGGTTACAAGTGATGAAGGACTTAGAGGTTTGTCTATCTTCCACTATCACCATCATCATCGCTATTTCAATTTATTATTCTCAAATAAGGGGTTAGATCTTATATTAGGCTGTTGTTCTCATATATAAAATTGTGTTGATGCCTATAGGCATAGGGTGGGTAATTGAATGAATTAATCTGATGATATGATTTGGTAGGGTAATAGTGTGTTTAGCTATGCATTGATCAGTTGTATTCTTAAATACCGTCCGGTTCAATCAGGAACCGGCAAGTTCGCTGGTTGGTTTGATCCCGGTTTTACCATAGTCTGGTCAAACCATAGTTGAACACAGGTGGATTCAACCTTTTTTTTTTTTTTGTGTATGTGTATTTTAAATTTATATTTTATTCGTCATTTGGTTCAACCGCGATCAAACCAGTTGAACTATGAATTGCGGAGGTCTGATTGTGATCTCTGGTCCGATTTTTAAAGCATTGGTTTTCTTTCTTTCTTTGTTCAAAACTAACTAGCATAGAATCATTTTCTGTGGATCTATTATTTATTATATTCCTATTTTTCTATCTCCTTACAATGAAGATAGTATTGAAAATATGAAAATAATTTATATAGCGATATCATGGATAAATGTTGGAAACAATTTGCTATCAACTGATTAGGATTATCTTAATGAAGTGAAACTAGAGGTTAAATACTAAAGTCAATATCTTTTTGTGTAGTGGCGGTGCAAGAACAAAGGACTGCATCGGCTACATTTATGGGCTCTATTGTTGGTGATTCCTCAACTCCTGATGGTATGCATCCGAAAGATAGAGTGGAAGACAAATTTGAGCCACTTGGACTTCAAATCCAGTCTATTCCCTTAGGAGTTGAACCTAACAGCCACGAAATGAAACCATCTACCATGGAGGCTGAATTTAAATTAGAAGACGGAATCAAGGTAGGCGGTCCTAGTATTGAACATCAGTTTATTCCGAGTTTCATCGGGCGGTCACCGTTGCACAAAAACACCGTGCATGACAAAGCTGCAGCAACAGAGAATTTGTCTTCATTGAGGAATGGCTGTAATGAAGATTTATGTGTTTCGCTGCAGCTGGGTGATAATGAAGCAAAAAGAAGGCGTTCTGAGGCATCTACTAGTACCGAGGAACCTTGAATGAAACAGATTATTAGTTTAAGCTTGAAAAACTGACTTGTTATAACAGTTAATCACCCTGGAATGTGTTGTTTATGACCATTGGGATACTGTATTTATGATTTAGCAGCTTTGACAGAGGCAAATGGCAATGATATTAGTGGAACTCACATTATGAAGTTTTAAGTGAATTGTGGTCTTGGAGGGCCATTCAATTCTTACTATGTTTAGTTTATGTTGTAAAGTTACTTTTTTCATTAAAGTTTGCAGACTTTGCCAAGAATGTGATGGCTTAGAACCGACCTAAAATGTTTTTTTTTTTTAAAGAAAGAATATGAATGCAAAAAGCAACCTCAAAAGTAGTCTTTTGTATTGAGCTAAAAAGGACTTGGCCTTCTAAATCATTCTTTCCGGCGATTCTTCTTCGAAACTCAATATCTGGTCTAAGGATCAATCTCACCGTCTACTAGTGGAGGATAATTGTAACCAAACACAGTAAATGTTGACATCTGAAGTATCTAAACCTGAGACTCAGATAGAAACATACTTATAAATTCCATCCACACCAATTTTTAAAACCCGCTCGTTCAAATGAGAAAAATATATTTTATCCAAATTTATTCATCCTAACGGGAGAAGAAGAAAATATTTTTTCCATCTGAAATATAAAATTGGAAGGGGTGTATGAATCAAATTAACCCGTGAAATGAACAAACCCGACCCGTCCAAACTTCATCCTGATCCATAAAAAATGGGTAAAAATAAATAAATAAATAAAATAAAAGAAAACGAAAATCTGCATCGTTCATTTTCTTTCTTCTTACCTCGATTCACTCCACAGAAATCCAACACTTGACTACCAGCTAGGGTTTATAGAGGGTTTCACGCTCATTCTCTATCTCTTCAACAATGGCGAAACCTGGTCGAGTTCGTCGCTCACCACCATCAGGTTCCGTCTCCGGATCTTCTTCTCTCTCCTCCTCTTCCCGTTCATCTTCTCGCTCTCGCTCCCGTTCCAGATCCTTCTCTTCCTCTTCTCGCTCTCCTTCCCGCAGCTCCAAGAGCCGTAGCCGTAGTCCTCCTCCTCCCAGACGCAAAAGGTACATCCATCCTTCGATTCACCTTTAATTCTTGCCAAATCGTAGAGATTTTTAATCATTGTAGAAAAATCGAAGTCAATTTGATTTTTTACAATTTGTTTCTGTTTATAAATTTGAATTGCGTAGAACATGCATGAATATGTTCAAGATGAGAACAATTATGATTTTAAGCTGTGTATTTGAGTATGCCATATTTTTCAGTTTTTAGTTTTCAATTTTGACTTTGGTTTAGGTTTTCAATTAGGGGAAGTTGGAAATGAAAAACTGCCGAGTTTTACATTTTAGCCGAAATTATTGTTTTGACGAATATGATTTTGATCACTGTAATGTAAATGTGGTTAATTGGTGTACATTATATCGTTGCTTTGAACTGTACGCACAAATCACAAATCGCGTTCTTTTGATTTTGATTTTAGTTCAGTTTATATTTTGATGATGTGGATAAATTGTAGAACAGATTGATATGGTAGTATTTCTTTGTTCTGTAGTTCTACTGAACCAGCTAGGCGAGGTCGATCTCCTCCTCTTCCTCCCCCTCCACAGTCAAAGAGACCTTCTCCTCCCCCAAGGTAAACTCTTTTCAAATTTGCTATTTCAGTCCTTTTTTCTACGTCACTTCTTGTATTTGTGTGTGTCCGTCATGGAGATAGAGACTGGGAATTTTTATTACTAATCATATTTTTCATATGCCATATCTTGACAGATATGTGAAATTATTCTTTCATTTTTGCTTTTTATAGACCATATCTTGACTGTTGTTGAAGTTTAGCATGGTATGTCTTGTTAGGCAAACTAGTAGTGGAACACCACAGTAGTCAATTTATTTTGTCAACTGTTAACAGTCTACTATATATTGAGGTCATCACCGACTAAAGTGATATATGTAAGATGGCTAGGAATATGGATTATATACAAGGTTGTCAAAATTGAGATTTTGCATAGCATTGGAAGAGGGCTAAAAGATTGTAAAACGTGAGATCATGAGACAAAGGATTGTAATAAAAACATGATAATAAAATTAGTTAATTAATAAGTATAGTAATAGTGCTTTTAAAACTAAAGTCATAATTTTGATGTTTATTTTGTAGTTATTGTATTGTTGAAATTTCTAAATTTATTTTATATTTGAATGTAATTATAAAAGAAAAACATTAAAGCACAATTATAAAAAATCCTAGTCACATGTTAGCAAGAGATATAAGGCTTAGATAGATCTTATAAAACTTAGGCAATCCTCATCTCACAAGCTTGTTTTGTGTCGTTAAGTTGAGTTTGCCCAAAATTTAAGATTGGTATCTTAGATCTGATGTTCGACCACAGACTATATTGGCCGCACTCCAATCTCAGTACTGCTGGGTGCAAGGATGATGTGTATTAGTAAAACGAGAAATGGTATTTAAACATCCATTTTGTGACAACTTTTGAAGAATCCTCTCTCTCATACTCACATCATGATCGTATTATATCTCTTCCTTTTTCTCTCTCCATTGTTTTTGACCAATAAAAAGAGAGAAAAAGAAGGTTGTTAGTGTCACAAATGATTGTATACATATATCACTACTCTAGAAAACAGCGTCCACCATTTACTAGAGACAGTGCTTGATAAGGTCTTATGAAGCATGGACTCTCCGCACTTTATAAATTAGTTTTGTGGGGTTGAATTAGTGTTGGGTGGTAAAGAACCAACACGAGAGTAAAATAAGTGTAGCGGAGATGAGAATGTTGCATTGGATGTGTGGTATGAGTGGACATGATAGAATTAGAAATGAAAATATTAGAGAGAGTGGGAGTAGCACCTGTTGTAGAATAGATGGTAGAAACTCGGCTTAGGTGGTTTGAGCATGTAGAGAGAAGATCTGTAGATTATGTAGTAAAGAGAGTAGTCAAATCTCTAGAGGCAGAGGAAGACCAAGAAATACTATAAGAGAAACTACTAAGAAGGAACTCAGGATTAATGAGTTGGATAGGGATATGATCTATGATAGAACATTATGGCGGAATTTGGTCTATGTAGCGGACCCCACTTAGTGGGACAATGCTTGCTTGTTGTTGTGGGGTTTAGTTAGTTCCAATTTCCAAAAACCAAAGAAACATTTTGCAATACAATTGAAATCCGAAAAAAGCTAACTTCCGAGTTTCAGGGATAAAAGAGAAAAAAAGCTAGACAACTGCGGGTCTCAGTTAAACTACTAAGAAACAATTTTATTAGTTTCGGCCACAGACTAGTGGCACAACAGACAAGCATAGGCTTAAGCTGGAAATGCAAGGCACAGAGGTTATGAACCAGTGGCAGAAAACTCTAAGAGTCCCAAACCAAGGGTTTGAGCGAGGAAGAATGAGGGATTGATGGATCTGTTGAAGACTAGATGAGACTTGAGAGAAGGCCAATAAGTTTAGCTAGTTGATGAAGAGGGTTAAATGTTTTTTCTTTCCCAAGTTGTGTTGCACAACCCAAATTGGTGTTTGTGCATAGGTTCATAACTTGAAAACATATCCAATGTGTCTGATTTCATCCAGGGATTGCACAAGTCTGTGACTCTATGATCTGTTATGGGAACATGATTTAGATGAATATGTACCCAATTTATAAAATACTGAATATACATCGGTTAAATTTGTTTTTATAATTTTTCAGTGCGGACTTTTTTCATCATATCTTTAAGACGTTGGTAAATTTGTTAGAATATTTTTTTATTTCTCATCTCTCACATCATATATTTTTAAGTTTAATTAAACATGCTGTGGATGTGAGCCCTGTTTTCTTTCGATTTGTAACTTCTATCTTTTGTTGTGTTTACTTATTGTGCTTCATCTCAGGAAACCTTCTCCCGTACGTGAGTCTCTTGTTCTCCACGTTGAGAAACTCAGCAGGAATGTCAATGAAGGTCATTTGAAAGAAATTTTCAGTAAGTTAAACTCTTTCAGTTCTGCTTTCGTCTTCAACTGTGAATAGACACATTTTTCATTTGAAACCAGTGTCTCATGGTATTAGGATCCAGAATTTAAGCCCAATACAATTTTTATGTTTCTTTTATTTTATTTGATTCAAGGACATTAAACTGTCACTTTTTGTCATTTATACTTCAATATAAGTATTCATGTTATTAACTGGGAGCATAGTTGCTACATATCTATGCTTACATTCTTGAAATATCAATAATCGAGAGAAACTTTTTAGTAGCCTCTAGGAGCTTGTGTGTGTAATTGGAAGGGAACTTTTAGCAACCCTTATATCTTAAGGATCTCATATCCTCTTTTGCTGACCTGTTTTCAGGTAATTTTGGTGAGGTTGTAAGTGTGGAGTTGGTGATGGATAGAGCTGTAAGTTTGCATTTAATTTGGCATCATAGCTCTAGAAGAATTTAGAGTTGTAGGTTTTTAAATTTCTTTTCAAAAACTTTTGCAGGTTAATCTTCCAAAAGGATATGGATATGTGCATTTCAAGACAAGAGGGGAAGCTGAAAAGGCATTATTGTACATGGATGGTGTAAGTTGCTTTTGCTCGAGTTGGATTAATTTCCACAATCAAGCCTGTTGGCTGCTGCATTTGAAAATTGATGCCTTTGTTTTTTTGTTATGCAGGCCCAAATAGATGGCAATGTCATTAAGGCAAGATTTACTCTACCTCCAAGACAGAAAGCATCACCACCCCCAAAAGCTGTTGCTCCAAAGAGAGATGCACCCAGGACTGATAATGCTGGTGCAGAAGTTGAAAAAGATGGGCCAAAGCGTCCAAGAGAATGTATATACTTGATATTTGTTGAACATTTTTTGTATTATATTTATCATATTTGTGGTTTTTATATTGGTATTGAACTAATAATTCATGATACCAGCTTCTCCTCGGAGAAAGCCTCCTCCCTCACCACGAAGAAGATCTCCTGTGCCTCGAAGAGCTGGATCTCCAAGACGACCAGATTCTCCTCGCCGCCGTGCAGATTCTCCTGTTCGTCGTCGATTAGACTCTCCTTATCGTCGCGGAGCTGGAGACACACCTCCTAGGAGGAGACCTGTATCTCCCGGAAGAGGTCGTTCTCCATCTCCACCGCCAAGGCGCATTAGATCCCCTGCAAGGTTGGCTTGTGATTGCATGCATGTTTTTTATATACAATTTCATTATACAGTCAACTCATTTAATTTTAATTTTTGTAGGGTATCACCTCGAAGGATGCGTGGAAGCCCAGGCCCAGGTCGGAGACGTTCTCCTCCTCCACCTCCAAGACGCCGGTAACCATATTTTGAGTGTTTATTTTCCTCGATTATTGTTTTTCAATTTGCATTTTAACATGCCATTGGTTCCTCATTGGAAAAATAAATGTTTTATTCTAGTTCACCTCCTAGACGAGCTCGTAGTCCTCCTAGAAGATCTCCAGTTGGTCGTAGGCGTAGTCGCTCTCCAATACGTAGGTCTGCACGCTCACGCTCAAGATCATTCTCACCTCGCAGGTAATTTCGTCACATGCAATATCTCAGTTCTCTAAAATGATTTTTTTTTTTTTGTGCATAATATTTTGATGGAAGTATAAAAAAAAGCGTTGGATGTCAATGAGCATGTGAACATATGATGTTTGGACCCGAGGTGTTTTGTAGTTAACCAAAATTCGACATTCCCTTGAATGGTCATGTATGTAGTCCTTAGTGAAGATTTAATTGATGCTTATTATGTAGGACTGAATGTTTTATAAAATAAAAAATGAATTTGTTACGTGATATAAAATGGCAGAAGAGTTGGGGATTACAATCTTGTTTCTTAGGAATCAAGGTTCCTTTAAAAAAAAAATCTTGCTTCTTAGGGAGAAATGCTTATTTTACAGAATACTTCCAGTGTCCACCGACATTTGTAGTGCATATGCATCCAAGAATGCCAAGTTTTAATACTTTTGTTTCTGCATTCCTAGTCATGTTTTGATTGATTGAACTTTGCATGATAATACTTTGAAAATGTACCAACACCCGGGTAAAATTTATTTATTGGCAGAGGTCGACCACCTATGAGACGGGGAAGGTCATCATCTTACTCTGATTCGCCAAGTCCTCGCAAGGTTTGTGCCTTTTACTTAGTGTAGATGTCATTATTTTACATGGTCAATGATTCTAACATTCATAACTTTGACAACAGGTATCCCGGAAATCAAAGAGTCGCAGTCCAAGAAGGTAATGTGTACAATATTTGATAAAGGTTTTCTCGTCTAATCTTTTTTGTTATTATTTTTATTTGGTTGGTAACATTCAGCGCCGTCTTTTCTTCTATCCTGCTTAAAAGCTCCGGTGCCTTTTTATTAGTTACTTCTGACACATTTATCATTACCGCATTTTTTAAACTTGTTTATAATGCAATCATTATGACCTCAAACAAGATCACGATAAGATTTGAGTTGTTTTGAAGAATTTCTACTGCCGATTCTCTTTTTTGGAGAACATAAAAATATATAATGCAAATGAAACACCACTATTTAAAGCTTGAAAGTTGTAATGACCATATGCAATTGAATGAGCATCATCTTTTTTGGTGCCTGTCAGACTCCTACTTTTCTGCCGAATTTAAGCCGGAATTTGCCGCCTAACTTGGGTGTTTCAATGTTCAAACACAGCAGAAGGATGCATTCTTAAGTAGATGCTCATATGCTTAGGATTGATATCATATCACTCTCTCCTCAAATAGCAGTTTAAGCCATTGGATTTTGGGTTCCAGGGTTTTTGAATGACATTCTTGTATAAAATTAAGCTATGCTATTGCGCTATGGTGCCACTATAGCCGCTATTTGACAACACTAATGGGCAGATTGCGGATCGCAAACAATAGTGGGTTACAACAGATTAGATTTTAAGAAATGATGTTATCTTATTTCTGTCCATTCCACCAATTAAAATTTACCCTTGTTAGAAGAGTTGGCATTTGTACATTTTTATTAAAGGATGTTTTATCATCAGTAATGCCAGCTTTAAATTTAACTAAGTAAATTTGCTTGGAATTACGTTTGATTTAATTACAATAATATTGACTCGTTTCTTTCAATTTTATGGTTTTATAATCTGCATTTTCATTTTGGATTCTTTACTAATGTAAATTGCCTTCTAATTCAGGCCTTTGAAAGGAAGAGCCAGTAGCAACAGTAGCAGCAGCAGTTCACCACCCCCAGCTCGCAAACCATAGATAATTCCTGTATATCTACTGTCTCTATATTGATACATTTATCAGGATTGTGTACCAGCAACGAGAAGTTATTCTAGGTTAAGGTGTTAAGGGATATTTGTCGCATTTCTTCATGGCTGTCTGTTTTCTAACTTGTTTTCTAATTAGTGCTTTAAGTAGTTTGAAAACTGTGTTTCACATTATTAATCTGCATTTTGGTTGATTTTTGCAATGCTGTTCTGAAATACAAAATTTGGGAGACGGTATTTTTAGCCTCTTGCACCCTGACAGTTAGAATCGAATACCGGCTGAATCTCTTTTAGAAATACTGTGGAATTCTATGTAATTGACAGTTTGAGTGTGCAAATAACGTTTGTATGTTTGGTGTGGATTTGGTTAGAAATTTTTGGATCAATGCTTTCTTTGAATCAGTACGAAATTCCAAACTTAGGTGAGCTGTGTTTGTCTAACTATGCACCTGTTTGCTTCCGTGTTTTCCTTAAAACCACGGCAAATCACCACGTTAACGCAAAAGCTTCAAATGCCTACTTCTTGAAATCATGGTACTATTGCTCTTGCAATCCCGTAGCTGTGCGTTTGTTGGTTGCAACTGCCAAACCAAACAGGCATATGATAATGCAATGCCTTGCATTCCATTTATAATTTTACGATTTTAAATGTTTTTCTGTATTGAATTGCAGAGTTTGGAGAATTGTTGAGGTAATTAGATCTTTTCTACCCTCACGTTTTTTAAAAACCACGGTAGTTAACTTATGAAATAGTTTTGGGATGAATATTAGGAGCTCCCTAAATGAACCGCAATGAATTTAATGAAATTGGTGTTCAGAAAATGCCTCTTAGGGTCTGTTTGGTTCAAGAGTTTTGGAGGGGAGGGGAGGGGAGATTTTTAATTTAAAGTGTTTGGTTCAATTTATAGAAGGGGAGGGGAGGAGAGAGGAGCAAATTTTATTGCACTGTTAAAATTATCCTTATATTAATTTAAAATCTCAATATTATCCTTGTAACAACATTTATTATTATTATTATTATGTTATATTATCCTTGAAACAATTTTATTATTATTAGGTTATAGGTTATATTATCTTGTAACAACTTTTATTCCATATTATTAACAATTTTTTCTTGTAACAACTTTTATCGTATATTATTAAGAATTTTTCCTTGTAACAACTTTTATTACTCCTTGCAAAACCCTATTACTAATTGATTATTCCATCGTCTACATCGTGTTGTTATAGATTACATCGTTATTGTTTCGTTACTTTATTATCCTTATTTAATTAAGTTTAAGGGTAAAACAGTAAAATAATTTTAAAATCCCTCCCCTTCCCTTGTGAACCAAACACACTTTTAATTAAAATATCTTTTCTCCCCTCCCCTCCGTTGAAATTCCTCCCCTCCCCTCCCTTCGTAATTCTCGAACCAAACGGACCCTTATATGTTCAACTTTTCTTATTTCACATCATTGGAGGTTCAACTTGGGACACTATTGGATGGGAAACGCTGACATCTCTCTCGGTTAACCCATGCTGGTTCTAGTGTTTAAAATGTATATTATGTATAACAAAGAATTATTCAATAAACTTAAAAAAATGGTTTTTTTGGTTTATAATAATGACATTTTTTTCATATATATATAGAAGTGATTTGAATTTTGTCTCTCAACATTCATTTCAAACTTAATGTATTTTTTTAAACTTAAGGAGTGTAAATTATATACAAGCGTAAATTTTAAATCAATTATGCATTTATAGGAGTGATTTTAATTTTGATTGTATTCATTTGCAAAGAAGTTTTACAAAGGAAATACAAGTACGGTGACATATGTTTTCTTTCTTTTTTTCCAAGAAATGACAAATATATTTTTATTTATTGTTTAAAAGAAAAAATAATAAACTTCACCAAAAGTCAAATTATTAATCAGATTTTACTTAACTTCCAATCAAATTTTAAATTACTACGACTTATTTTCCTTACAGAGGTTAACACAACAAATAATAAAAAATGATTTCTCAAAAATAAAAATGATGAAATTTTTTAAAAGCCCATCATCATTCATTGATTCACTAAAGACAAAAATAAACACATTTTAACAATTGAAAAGAAAAAAAAAACAAAACTTAGCATCTCTCTCCATAAAATGATGCAGTAGTTGCCAAATTTCCCTTTTTTCATAAACAAGTTGAAGTCCCACTGAACTCACCTCGCCGGAAAACGCTGCCGGAGTTTTTCGTCCGCCGTTAGATACAGTCATCCAAAAGGTTTATTTCTCGTTTTTTTTTTGTTTTCTTTCGAATTTTCCTTCCCCTCTCCTGTAGCACCGTGATTTACAGCCGCCCCTGCAATAGGCAACTCGCCAGAGCATTTCGATTAAGCGGCGCGGTTGACAACATCGGTTTTACTGCATCAGTTTCTCTGAGCTGAGCTGAGATTAATTGTTTGTGAATTTTTTCATATCAATGTGGTGATACATTTTTTTTTTGTTATTGTTTTTGATAGATCATGCATAATAATATCTCTTGTGAATGATAATGCTTTTAGGGTCTTGATATTATCTACTCACATAAGTACTTATCCCTGTTTGTTTCAGAGAGTTTATGCAAACAGATAAAAGGATGGCAGATAAACTATTCGATTGAATTTGTAGTGTATGGTTGAAAATATGAAATGACATAAAATATATATGTTTAATTAATATTTAATTTTTTCAATAAGATAGCAGGTGTAGAATTGAGTCAAAATAAGTTATAAGTTGGCGAGAAAACGACGGTTAACATCGGATCTTTTTTAGTCGTATGAGCTTATAAGCTATAAGCTATCAGCTATAAGCCTGTTTATTTTATCTTATAAAAATAGCTTATACGTAAGCACTTGTAATGATAAATGCTTAATGAAACTGTTTATCCAGACAAGCCTTTCGTGCTATTATTGCAGTCACAAATTTAATTTTTTTCAGGTTTCAATAATATGCATTTGTGTAGAAGTTTCTGATCTGAGATTAATTGTTTTTTTTTGTATGCTGATAGTTCAGTTGGTTCCATTTGTGTAGGCTAAGGCGATATCATGGCAGCCACTGGCCTGCCAGCTTTAGGTCGTGTGAAGCTCTCTGATTTAGTTCCTTCAGATGGGTTGCCGTCTGATTCCTATAAAATTTCGGTTTCAATTTTGTCCCAATCACTAGCTCAGTTTTCAGCTGTCATTATTCAGTTTCCTGCAACTGATGCGGCACTTCTAAGATCTGGTTTAGAATCTGCTCGTCTGTACTTCAATCAACGAGAAACATATCCACCTGCAGATATGATCCATAATAGTGAGTCTCTTGATTGGTGTAAAACCTCCGGTTACTATGCAGATCCTAATTTGTGGCAAGAAACATATGATTATAGACCAGGTTTAACTCCTTCTGAACCGAATAACTCAATTGAGTTACCTCCGGCTGGTTTGTCCGATATCTTTTCTTTGTTTGGAAAAGCAGCAAGGGATATTCTTGATGCAATTAGCTACCATTTGAACTTGCGAAGTTCCCCGTTTGTAGAAATATTGGATAATGTTCCCTTGAGAAATCAGGAAATCTCATCTTCAGTTTTGTCTGTTTGCTGCCATGCTAGGCCTTCATTTCAAGGGCCACAACAACATCATAATATAGCTGCTACTCAAGAGGATGGTCAATTGCTTATGTATCCTGATAATGATCACCAAGTCGATAAAAGCTTGATATCTCTTGTGAAGTCTGACAGGGCGGGTTTACATGTTAAAGATTATCAAGGTCGGTGGATTCTTGTGGATGGTGATCTGGGGCCTCAAGAAGCCATTGTTTATCCTGGGCTTGCTCTTTATCAAGCAACAGCGGGATATGTAAACCCTGCATTGCACAAAACTGATACTAATATGGAGGCTAATATGTATGGGCGGTGTTCTTTAGGGTTCAAACTTTTGCCTAAATCAATGACTAGTCTTGACTGCTCTGAAATGAGAGCCGCGGGTTATGGAGTCGACTCTCAGTTTCAGCTTCCTGTTCCTGTGGATGATTTTATGCAAAGATCCCATCCAACTGATCATCTTTTTAGTAGACCTGCTTTCCAATGCTTCAATTTCCAACCAACACATGACGGTATGTATATTATAATTAATAATGAATTATATTAAGAATCTGATTCATTATTGTAGGTCAAAGATTCTTCAGAAACTTTGAAATTGAATGATGCCCATGTTGGTTTCCAATTGCTATTGCCTTTCTAGAGTTTTGATGAAAATAAAATTTGGAAAAAATACCATTTCTAATGCATCAATCCCTCTAGTCATCAGTAGAAATATAATGAGAAAATTGAAACGCAAATGGATGCCAAACTTTTTTATGCTCCTAACATAAGCCATCCTAGCTACTGGTGAAAATGTATCATTGTAATCATGGCCATATGCTTTAGTATCCCTTTTGCAACTAGGCAAAAGTTAAGACGGTCAGTTTCTGGAGGAAATTCTCAGTGTGATTAATTATGTATTCTAAGATATAGAATATCTAATAAAAGGTAAGGAAATTAGGAACATATTACAAGTCAATTCCTTCATAGGTTATATTTTGTACAAAAACAAAAAATCCCCAATATACAGCCCCCAGATAGGAGATATGGGCAGCACTTATGTTAGAGATATGACCAGAGGTAGTAATCTTCAAAGCATTCATTCAATTTGAAACACTTCACCAATATATTGTTTTGCCTAAATAAGAATTAAAAAAAATTGCACTATGGTCACTTTCAGGCAGAATCAGATTTGTAGCTTATCATTTCCTGATCTTCCAAATATTGAAGTTTTTTTTTTACAACGATTCCAAATATTAAAGATAGATGCCTGTATTTGGTACTTCTTGAAATTTTTATTGTTTTCTGATATTTGGTAGCTTATCATTTCCTGATATTCCAAATATTAAAATTAGATGCCTGTATTTAGTAGTTCTTGAATTTTTTTATTGTTTCCTTAGTTTGACTGTATTGATGTTGAAGTAGTGTCAGTTGTACTTTGTGAGTAGTCCTTAGTGGAAAGTTTTTAACTTCAGGTCATTGGATCGATGAAATGCTGGTACAGGATCTATGAAGACTTTGGTACGAAGGAGGAAGCAAAATCCTAAAAGCAAACCTCTGCCACCATCCAAGAGATTAAGGCTTGAAGCGCAGAGAGTTTTGAAAGAAAGAGTCCAAGACATCGCAGATAAGAAAGGCATCAAGCTGCGTTTCTGTAGTATCAAGGAATGTGAAAATCATATTCACACCCTAGACAGCCCGTGTGCAAATATACGAATGGAGATAGGGTGGCCACCCGGAGTACCATTTGTACATCCCCATGATTTGCCTAATAAGGCAAAGCTGGGATTTCTTGAGGCATATGAACCTGGTTGGACAGAAGCGCATCAAAACATAGACAGGTTAGTAAACACTCGGATATCTTTAACTGTAACTATCCTTTTGCAAGTTTCATGACATTGGACATTCTAGTTTGTGTCTATATCTATCAACTCCAATAGTTGTGAATTGTGTGATGTATTCAGAGTTTAGGACATGCATATACTTTGTTTTCAGTGTAATGGAAAGGTTAAGGGAAGCTGCAGCTCAACATTAGTTACTAATTCACATTTTTGTAATTAATAGAATTCTCTTCACTGTCTAACGTGTTCGAAGCTGTGGAATTACACTTCTGGTAGCATTTTGAGAACTCTTTCTTGTACATCGAAAGGACCATGGATGCTAGGAAAATAACTATGATATGCATTGCCTAGATTTAAGGAGAACTCTAAGAATTGTGCATACTAATATTATTGTGATGCATTTACTTGTGTCTGTGTCAGGTCTGCTTGACTTCTGAGAAGTTCAGTCTATATATTGTTTATGATTAACTTAAAAATCAAATTTTATTTTCTTTCGAGGGATATTAACAGCTTATGTACATATTCTGGTGTGTGCAGGAACCAGTCCCCTTGATAGCCATACCGACAACATGTGATCAAGTTGTGAAGGTCTGATGAGGATAGGCCAATATTTCTCTGTTGGCCTCTGAACCTATTTGTGGCTTGGTTTTAGAGTTTATGTCTGTCTTTATATGTGCCATTGTGCAGCTTTTGAAGCAAATGAAAGAAGGAAAGACTCTTGCTGCATTGAACTCTGTAGGTGTGTTCAATTATAGAAGTCTTAGAACTTCTTAGGATTATGAGACGCTGATCCAATCAAGGTGAAGCTTATGCTCAGCCGGACTTGAATGCTCATGCTGATGGAGGTCTAACTGTCCAGATCCAGAATCTATAAAATGAAGAGAAAACATGTTACAGAATAATTGAGCTTCTCTTGGTCGGTCGTGATCACCCACAAATCATCTATTATCGCCTGGAGGAATGCAATGACTGTTCTGTGAATACCATAGCTTTATCATGTTTAAATGTGAATACCATAGCTTTATGTGATGAGATAGCATTCCAGCCTGCTTTGTTAGTTTAGTTTCTTATCATTATGAAAATGTCATTCGTTACAATGCTATGCAAAAATGTGGCTTGATATGTTTTCCTATGTTGTGTAATTATAGTTGTGAAAAATATGCTACCTTCATACCAGCCAGCTGCCAAAGGGTTGTAATCTTTTGTTGCTATGAAATTTGGTCAGAAATGATTTTCTCTGTCGAATAACTACTTACCAATTATTCTCATTAATCACTTATACAAGAAAAATTAGTGCTCTAGATGCTAAAAGGAATTTGTGGCGGTAAACTGAACAATAAGCAAATTTGTTTCTGGGTTTAGTTGACAGCCACTTCGAGAAATAAAGTAAAATCGTAATGATTATTTTTTAGAAACTTCCTAATTT
>Ga0315915_1002952_pt1 | contig 21640 bp, 13 predicted proteins | sample MpolbnodulesMG_FD_207738 | JGI IMG/M metagenome (GOLD analysis project Ga0315915, IMG submission 207738) | Medicago polymorpha root nodule microbial communities from Los Angeles, California, United States - branched nodules | ecosystem: Host-associated > Plants > Roots > Nodule | place: USA... | reverse complement strand
TGAATCTTGGTTCACTTATACTTGGATTGTTAATATCAAATGGAGTCCTGCTGTTACCAAAACATATCCAAACCGTCTACTTCAACGGTAAGTAAGCTTTGCGATATTTGATATTTATGATAAATTACTGTCCTATATGATTGATTACCATCACTAAGCTGTGTGTCATCACCATCAGAATCCTCACCATCTTTGGTTTGTCCCTGACTACAACAAACCCAAAGAAGAGAGCTTCATTCATATGTCGATACTTGATGAGAAGGTAACTTTATAGTATTGTTCAAAGTCCTACTTTGTTGGGTAAAAGGTTGTTACGGATGTCTTATATTTTCATATTATTATTACAGCAATGGAAGATACAAGTGACTGTGAAAAAGCATTTGGTGCCAAAGATTAAGTTGTTATTAGTTCAAGAAGGTTCCAATTATGTTGTGGAAAATACACGCTTACTGGCCATAGATTTAAACTGACTTTGATTGATCGAACCATTTGGACCAAAGTTGAAGAAAGTCTGATACCTTCTAACCATTTTGATTTCGTGTCTTTCAAGGGTGTCTTGGACTCGGACAGAGAAGATAAGTACTTAGGTAAGGCAGATTGGTTGAGTTTTTTTTTTTTTAACTGTTGCATATTTTATAGAAAAGTTAGTGACTGTCAAATATACTTTTCAGATGTTATTGGACACGTTGTGGAAAGGGATGAAATAAAAGACAAAGAAATCAATGGACCTAAGAGCAGGCTGCTTGACATTACATTGGAAGATTCTGAGTGAGTGCTTTTGGACCTATGAACAAGCTGCTTGACATTACATTGGAAGATTCTGAGTGAGTGCTCTTCGAAATATACATTATTTGGTTCCTGCAGATTATTTTTTATGCTAATGTTGAACTATTTATGCTAATGTTGCTAGACCAAAGAGAATTACCCAAAAAAAAGAATCAGTAAGAGATTTACCCAAAAAAAGAATCAGTATCATTTATAATTTATATATGTTGTGTCTATAGGGATCGTGAAAAACTATGTAGGACAAAGACATTGCAGGCTACCTCTTTTTTCAATTAGATATTGGATTATTTTGGTGCTTTGTATACCAGACTTTTTTACAAGATCCTCTGGACTAAGTCTTCAACATTGTGTTTACGAAGTATTGTTTGTTTTGGGTTTCGTTTTGTGTGAGGGGTTGTTATAAACTACCTTTAGTCTTGATTTTGAAATAATATAGAACTTTTTGGTGCACTGGAACAGATATAGTTTCTTATAAAATATGGTTTTGTTTCTGTAGTTATTTAATTTGATTCATAGATAGTCACGGGTTAGGATTTATTTTTCAACTGCAAATCATTTCAAATTCTCAATTCCTTCAAATATTGTGTCAGGAGCTTGCAATATGTTTTTGATGCGTTTTAATCTCGATAATACACTTATTTTTATATATATTTTGTCTTTTTGAACACATTTTGTGTGTTTTCATCCAAAATTGTAATAGTGTTTACAATGGAGCAAGTAATTATACAATTTGCACACTTTTTGGAGATGCAAATTTTATAGAAAATTATGTTTTTGTTTCAGGTAAAACTTATTTAGAAGACAATGGAATAGAAACCAAGAGCTTGCCAACAATAATGGAAAATTAAGTATTGTGAAGAGTTTGTCAAGTCACCACAATTTTTGGTAGATTTTAGAGATGGCCATCAACCCGTCTTATGTTTAACATTGGTCATTGTTAGCTTTTACTACCATTATATGTCTGTAATATATTTGAAATGAAATGTATTTACTATTCAATTGGGTGAAAGGTTTATAAGCATATATTTGTGTGTATTGAACCTTGGTTGTTTGCAGTTTATTAAACATTGAATATCGCATTGCAGCTATGACATGCTTTTATAATTGAATTTGTTTTATGTTTTCTTCTATGTAAATAGTGCGTGAAAGGACTTCTGCTTTGTTGCCATACGATTGCAGAAATATATGGCAGCTAAAATGCAGCTAGAATACAGGTTTGTGTCTGAGTATGTGGGTACGTTTAACATGAATTGGCAGCTTATTAATTAAGAACAATGTTGCCAGAATTCATGGTACTATGACTGTGATTTCTGCTGCCATATTTCATGCTTAATTTGCTGCTGTATATAATTCCTAATGAACATCAACATTTTGTATCCGATGTCCGTGCGCTTACATTTCAATAGATATCCATTTCAGAAATACACAATATTCTTTATGTTTCGAATTGCAATAAAAAATACAGATTGAGATACACTCATTTTGAGAAAACTCATCGACAGGGAACAGGTTATTTAATAAAACAGATTAATATAAAGACATATCTAAAGAGTTTTTTTACACAATCTTCATAATATATCACATCCACTATTTTTAATCTATTGCAAGTGATATTGTGAACTATATATGACCCGTGCGACAGAACGGGTGGGAGATTTAGTATTTTATAATATAGTTAAAAAAATTTATACCTTAATCTTGAAGTGTTTCGAATAAATTTAAGTGTTAGCATTTTAAATGCTACAATTTAATTTAAATGTTAGAATTTTGATGAAATAGAATGTCATTTTATTTTATTTTTCATTTGGATTTTTTTTTTAAAAAGTATGTGTAATGACCCAACCTGAACCAACCCACTCATTATCGGGTTGATTGGGTTCAGGTTTAACATAAAAAAATGCGGATCTTTTACCCAACCTAAACCAACTAGATTTGATATAACAAGTTTAGCTAAAACTAAACAATGTGTGTACACCCCCAAGTCATTTTTCTATGAACCAAAGGTTAAAAAACAATTTTTTTAATCCTGTACATAAAAATTTCATGAGGAGTATTAGAAACAATGTTTTAAAATTCAGACCAGTAATTGACCCTGCCAAGTCTCTAAGTCACTGGGTTGTTGGTCGGATCAGTGAATCACTGGTGGGACCGCATGACTATTAGCCCATTCTATATAAAAAAAGACTTGAACTTCATAACTATAAAATTTAATAAAAATATTTCTATAAAAATATCAATAAAAAGTTATATATTAAAAAATTAGCAAGAAATATAAAATTGACAATATTTGATCAATATATTCCTCAAAAAGTAAAACAATATTTTATCAATATATTGTAGATAATATAAAGAAAGAAAAAAAAAAATAGTTTGCTTACATTTAAAAAGAAGATAGTCGATGGTTAGGAAACAAAAAAGAAAAAGAAAAAGAAAAGGTTGCGTGATACTTTAAAAAAAATAAAGAAAACAAACATCGTTAAAGAAAAAAAGAGAGGGGGAAAATAGATAAATATTAGTTTATTAATTTGTAACTTCATTTTTCTTGATGAAAGGATTAAATATATGTATAACTTAGATGTATTATTATCAATCAAGTGATCTTTGATTGAGTGGTAAGGGTAAGAGATGAATAGGTTTTGGTCTTGAGTTTGATTCCTTCTATAGGCGAAATTTGGTATTTTTTATGAAATTTCTTTCAAGCATTAAATCTGTTAAAGCGGTTCATTGGTTGGATCATCAATATGTTCGGGTAATTTCAGGTTTCGATGGATTGATTGCATATATGACCTTGTAATCAAACTGAATCGTACACCCCTCTAGTTTCTTCATTGGCAATCGAAATAGATCTAAACAGCGTGCCCGGAGCGAAGAAAGGGCTTAAAAAATGAATGGAAAAGTAAAATCAATGTGCCTAGATGTAGCCTTTGTGTGCGGAGCAAGCCTAGTTGGACCAGTTCGACCAATCGATCAAGTTCAAGTTTTAAAACACTAGTTAAAAACATTGTATTTTTAAAATTCTCTCCACCGTCTTTTTTTTTTGTTTGACAAAAGAAGATCCACATTCTTGTTTGGTGAAATCATTGAGTCATAATACTACTATTATTTTTATTTTTATTTTAAGAAAATACTACTCCCTCTGTCCCTTAATACTTGACACAATTGATCTTATTACGCATGACAATGCATAATTTTGAGCTTAAATATATTATAAGAAATTATGAAAATTTGATATTTTGAAAATACTAATCGAGATAAATCTAATGACATCTTATATGATACTATTTATCTTTATATATTAATAGAAAAATATGGTCAAAGTAAGTTAGGTCAAAATTACACATTTTTAAATTGGTCATCTATTACGAGACGGACGAAGTACTAGTTTTAAAATGCATCCAATAAAAAAGTGAAATCTTAATCCATCCATCCATACAAACCGTAGTCGTGGCATATCTTGGGGGTGACAGCATTTGCAAAGGCTATTTTAGGGAAAGTGGGTGTAGCCGAGAGAGAATGATCCCTCCCTTACTTTACGTTGCTAATCGAGTCGACATGTTTTATTATTTAATGATTAATTAATTAATTAATTAATTACGCTGTCTGTCCGTCGCTTTTCTTCTACTACTCCAAGCAAAGCTGTCTGCCACTGCACGTTTCATTCAACTTGCATTCCTCTTAGGTTCATTTTCAATTTTCATTTCAAATTCATGATTCTATAATAATAATAATAATATTGTTTGAAGAAGAAGAAGAAGAATGCTGCTGTTATTTACTAGTTTGTTAATCTTTTTTCACCAAGAAGCGGTGGTGTCTCAGTCTCAGTCTCATGATTTGCATCAACCACTCTCAAAAGTTGCTATTCATAATACCCTTTTTGCTCTTCATCCAGATGCTTCCATCAAAGCCTCTCCTAATCTACTTGGCTTCAAGGGACAAAATACAGAATGGGTCACACTCAAATATAATAATCCAAACCCCTCAATATATGACTGGATTGGAGTCTTCTCTCCTGCAAACTTCAGGTATTACTATATGTTTCGAACATCCATCTTACATTTTTCTACTTTAATTAACTCCGAGTTGTTCAATGTTTCAAAATTTCCAGTTCTTCTATCTGCCCTGCTGAAAACAGACTTGTCAATCCTCCGTTCTTGTGTTCTGCGCCTATCAAGGTTCGTGTGTGTGCGCGCCACAATATCCTTAGATAAAGCTTAAATGCTTGACATTAAATCATCCCCTTTTCTGTTTCTTATTTCAGTTTCAGTATGCCAATTTCTCCAGTCACAATTACAAGAATACAGGGAAAGGTTCCTTGAAGCTTCAGTTGATTAATCAGCGATCTGATTTCTCATTTGCTCTCTTCACCGGTGGATTAACAAATGTACTTTCATATAAACTCTACAATCTAATTTCATTGTTTAAACATACATAGTCATTCTATTATTGACCAAGAAACTTCATTTTTCTCAAATTATTTTTGACAGCCAAAACTTGTTGCTGTGTCAAATAAAGTATCATTCATCAATCCAAATGCTCCAGTGTATCCTAGATTAGCACAAGGCAAATCATGGGATGAAGTAAGTTTACGATCCCTTTATATTTGTAATGTCCAATCTCCATTTTCTTTTTTCAGCTCGGGTTGTCATTCCTGTAGCATATCAGTGCAAAAGATGTTTCTTCTCATCCCAGCTTGAAATCTTTCTTTTGATTGATATTCTTCAGGAAATGCACACATAAATGTGTGTGTATCTGTGTGTGAATAAAGAATATACAGGATTATAAAAAAAGTTATTGCAATATGTAACAGATTACTGTAACATGGACAAGCGGATATGGGATCAGTGATGCTGAGCCTTTTGTTGAATGGGGCCGAAAAGAAGGGAAACTTGTGCAATCTCCTGCGGGGACATTGACTTTCGATCGCAACACCATGTGTGGTATGCAAATTTTTTGTTATTTTTTTGTGGTGATAATATTGATTATTGATAATGTTGAAATTTGTATAATATGTAATCGCAAATTTCATTCACAAAGAGGAAAGAGTGCAATTGACAACATTATGAATCTTATTCATTAATCATCTATACATACATATATATAGGTGCACCGGCAAGGACTGTTGGATGGCGTGACCCAGGATACATACACACTAGTTTTCTGAAGGAATTGTGGCCGAATAAAGAGTATGTTGTAATATTCCTTTTTTTTTTTTTAAATCAAACCCAATTAATTGAATATTACTTTTTACAACATAAATTTCAGCATACACATATACTGGATTGCAATGAATTGAAGAGAGAAAATTGACTGAATATCATTTAAGAATTGATTGGTTTTGTACAATGACATCGAAAATTTATAGACTACTGCACATAAATTCTATTAAGTGTTATCCTAAACTAAAGAAATGAGAAACTATTTTATTAACCAAAAATATGAAAAGCAGTGCCAAATAAGAACTTCTAGTACCCTGAGGTAGATCTTATATCAACGTTACATCTTGCATAATCTGTACGTGTAGTTCTCCCCTCTCTTGAATAACAGACCTCGTTTACTAGTAGTTTTCAAGTCCTAAAAATTCTTTCCATAACTTGTGACGGAGCTTTTATGGGTCATGCAGAACTCTTTGACCACATTAACTGCATATGCTATGTTTGTTTTGATGTTTTCTAGGTATAGTGACTTCCTTACAAGTCTTAATATTTGTCCTTCTTCACAATGAGCTCTCTGCACCACTCTGCAACCCAATTTACCAATTTCTTTAACAGATAAAGAAAAACTTTCCTTTGGGAGACAAGGATACTTTGTCCAGAGTAGGCAATGTACATCCCAAGAAATTACTTCAGTTTTCTATGATCTTTCATTCCAAATTGAGCTGCTAATCTTATTTTTCAAGACCTGTTTCTCAACATCATCACTAGATACGATTACGCCATCCATACTGACAGAGAACAGTGAATTCACCTTCTGAATGTTTTAGGAATCACATAATGTTGCTTTGGCTCTATCTAAATACCAACGATACCATAGTCCTAGTGTACCTTTCAAACCAAGTGCGGGAAGAGTGCTTCAATTCACGTAAAACCCTTTTCAACTTGCAGAATTAATTCCTCCCATTACTAGTGTCATATCTTGGTGCAAGATGGAGATTTATTTCTTTATAATAATACCTACATGCATGTTCATGAACAATTCCCTTTTCTTTGAGAAACTTTGATAGGTTTTTTTGATTGACTGACTCCTTATCGTGTAAGGATTAAATCCACCATGATGCATTTTGATTTCCCTGCTTCCAAGTAACCACCATTCTGGAGCTTCTCCTCTCAACGCAATGTAGCAAATCATATTAGCTTTGTCTCTCCATGTATTTTGTTTTCCTGAAAATTCTGCTATGCATTGATCCTTCCAAGTGATTACTTCCATCAAATTTTGGAATCAGTTTTGCAGACACTTTTTTATGCTGACATGACCCTGCACAGCTACCAATCATCAGGATTAAGAACATGCTTTTAATCGAATGTAGAGAAATAGCGTTCAGAAAGTATGCAAATTCCTTGGATATTCGACAGATCGAGGACAAACACAAGTCCCAATTATGATTCGCACCGAATGCCTAACTCTCCCTCTCAAGTCCTGTACCTACTTATAGCAACACACCTTATTTATTTCTTCTAACCATCTCATCTTAATTTAATGGCTAAGTCTTTTATCTTACATACCTATCATGATACACATTATTAGAGATATAGAGCTGTTAGCTTAAGGATTAGCTTAGCATTACTTAAACTGTATTAGCAACCTTAGATTAGCTTTCAGTTAAGTGTGTATAGCTGGCATATCAGTGTAAGCCACTTACATTATATATACTACACTCACTATTGTAATCAAACACATTCAGATAATACAAATTCAGTTAGAATCTATTTTCTCTCTCTTCTCTCTCTTCTAACTAACTCAAGCTTCTTCACCTTCATCAATGGAGTCTCTCCACTTTTAACACATTAATCCGTCTTACTTGGGGCATTTGTTGGTCTTCTACTCACATGAACCAACAATCTTAAGCAAGTGTGACCATATTCCTGAATAGTCGTTAAAAGGGCAGCCCGGTGCACTAAAGCTCCCGCATACGCAGAGTCTGAGAAGGGGTCCCACCATTTTGGTGTATTGTACGCAACCTTACCCTGTTTTTTACACTAGAGGCTGTTTCCAGGACTTAAACCCGTGATCTTTCAGTCACATGACAACAACTTTACCGTTGCGCCAAAGCTCGTCCTGAATTCATGTCTAATATTTTCTTTTCTTGTTTTTCTACCGATCCACTGAAATACTTATATATACATATTGGCATTATGCAACCCAACATTCAGAAAAGTTCATTTAGAGCTTGAGGGCACCTTTCAAAGATAGATATTTTAAACATGACCAAAATATAATCAATTTATCTTCATATAGGACATAATAGTAAATGTAAAAGTTGACTGACAGGAATTTTTCGACTGCAAAGTTCCAACAGAGTAACGGGTGCACTTCCAGGGTATCAGAATGTAGAAGTGGTAAATAGAATTACATGCTGAAAGATAACTTCGTTGAATCAAAACAAGAATATAGAAACAATAGCTGAATAGTAAATGCTAATGAATGTGAACCCTCTAGCATCTAAGCAAGTAGAAGTGGTAAACAAAACTACATGTTGATGGGTAACCAAGGAGTGAAAAAATTAATTTTATTGTTCAAATTTTGATATTTGCAATATCTTCTAATTGGTTGTCGTGGAAGCGGGAAGGCTTAACAAAGTGAAATTTTCATAGAGATCACCACCATCAATGAATCAAGAGATTTGTACACAGTTTTATTAAAAAAGTTTGACACCAAATGCACACCTTATCTGCATCATGCCTTGTTTATAAGAAACCAAGCACCATATTACTTTGTACTTACAGTTCAAATAATGACCTGTGATTGGTGACAATAAGGACACATTGATATTTCATGAGCAGCAGTTCACTGTACATGATCCCTCATCTTGCAATTTTGTTTTTAATTGCAGGTACACATACAAGCTGGGACATAGATTAGTTAATGGTACAACAATTTGGAGTCAAGAGTATCAGTTTAAATCATCTCCTTATCCTGGTCAAAATTCTGTACAACGTGTGGTCATATTTGGTGATATGGGAAAGGTAATGCTCTTTCTTTTTTCTCAGGGAGGATCAAACTCTAACCATGTCCGTAACACTGAAAATACATTTTGTAGAAACATATATACATATATGCATAAGCTTCATTTGACCTCCCAAGGTTACTCCCATTATATTTATTCTATTCTCTTGGGTCTTTATATTAGGGTCTTGTTTTGATAAGCAGCTTAGTTAAGCGCTTATAGCATAAACTTCTATCATTTAAGTGATAATCTATAAGATATTTGTATAATAAAAGATAAAATGACGTCGAACTGTTTTGTACAAGCTATAAGATGTTTTCAAAAACTGTCCTGGAGAGCTTATGGAAATAAGCTAAAAACAGCTTCTGGACATGTCATAAGCTGTTTCCATAAGCTTTCCCAAGCAGTCTCAGACGTGCTTATGTCAGTTGATAAACTTAACTAAGCCAATCCAAACAGACCCTAGTTAAATGAATGTAATATATTTGCATTGTCAATACATCATACCCAGAAAACATGTCATTGTTCTTGTTTGGGATTTAAATTAATGGCATCTCAACTACTCATTTTATTTTCGGATGCATAGGCAGAAGCTGATGGCTCCAATGAGTATAATAATTTCCAGCCTGGGTCACTCAATACTACAAATCAGATTATTCAAGACTTGAAGGACATAGACATCGTCTTCCACATTGGTGATTTATGCTATGCTAATGGATACCTTTCACAATGGGACCAGTTTACTGCACAGATTGAGCCGATTGCATCAAAAGTTCCATATATGACAGCAAGGTCTTTCATGTTACACATTTGCTGATTTTTGTATGTTTACAATTTCTCCCCATTCTCTTAAATTTTTTGGCTTTATGTTATGTGCTTTTAGTGGCAATCATGAACGTGACTGGCCCGGAAGTGGATCATTTTACGGAACCTTGGATTCAGGAGGTGAATGTGGTGTATTGGCTCAAACCATGTTTTATGTTCCTGCCGAGAACCGTGAAAAATTCTGGTACAATGTCTAAAATTTTAACCTTGTTTATTAAATTCACTTTTGTAACCTTCCTGTGGATGAAAGCATGTATCTAGTTTATTTGCTCAAAACATCAAATTTACATAACCTAATTACCATTTTCTTAAATATCAACTCTTTGGCTTATTTGGAAAGCAAAGGAATGATAAGATTTTTAATGATTCTGTTCCAAAAGTGGGCAACGTGGTTGAAGACATCAAACAAGTGTCTTGGGAGTGGTTTTGGGGGAGGTATTCGGGATATCCTTGCCTTTTTTATGAATGGTATTCTTTTCCTATTCTTTGTTTGGATAGGCGAGTCGTGGGTGTTGTTGTGGTTTTGTTTGTTCTTTTAGGTACGAGTACTCCTTGTACGTAATTTCTTAGTGGGAATTTAGTACCACTTGTACTTATTACTATCCTTTTTCGTTAAAATTCGTTTCGCTGTTAAAAAAAAACATTACTTTGTCAGGTACTCTGTTGACTATGGCATGTTCAGATTCTGCATAGCTCACACAGAACTTGATTGGAGAAAAGGAACAGAACAGTACGAGTTCATCGAAAAGTGCCTAGCATCCGTTGACAGACAAAAACAGCCATGGTTGATATTCCTTGCACATAGGGTACTTGGTTATTCTTCTGCCGATTTCTATGTTGCAGAAGGCTCGTTTGAAGAACCAATGGGACGAGAGGACCTTCAAACCCTCTGGCAAAAGTATAAGGTCGACATAGCCATGTATGGACATGTCCATAACTATGAAAGATCATGCCCAATCTATCAGGTATTTCTCTAATTTCAAAGATTAACAGATTTGTTTGTGTTCCTTCACTTCCATGTAATTGGCTCTAACTTACATGTTATGGCATAGCCTTTCATCTTTTGGGAATACAATTCTTCTAATCCTTCTCTTGTTGGTCATTTTTTGACAATTAATTTGCTCATCAAAGATATATTGTGGATTTGAAGTAGTTAATTAGAGTGAATCGTCAATTTATTCTGTTAAAGACAATCTATTCCTTGAAACTTACAGAATTTCAAAATGGTCCCTGAAATTATAGATTCTCGATTACATTAGTTCTTTTAGGTCGGTCAATTCAGTCCCTGAAATTGTTCCAGAGGGGCTAATGTGGTTGAGAATTTCTACTTTTGGAAATTATTTTGAATTTTGGTTCATTTCAGAGACCAAATTGTCTGACTCATACAACTTCATAGACTAAATTAATGATTTACCCGTCTTCACTTTATTGTTTGCTTTTCTCATTTGACATAAAAATTAACTATCATTATCTCTTCGTCCTTCAGAATATATGCACTGATAAAGAGAAGCACAATTACAAGGGCTCCTTGAATGGGACAATACATGTAGTGGTTGGGGGAGGAGGAGCAGCCCTAGCTGAGTTTGCCCCCATAAATACGACATGGAGTATCTTTAAAGACCATGACTTTGGATTTGTGAAGCTAACAGCATTTGATCATTCAAACTTGTTGTTAGAGTACAAGAAGAGTAGTGATGGACAAGTTTACGACTCTTTTAAGATATCAAGGGATTATAGGGACATCTTGGCTTGCACTGTTGATAGTTGTCAAAGTACAACATTAGCATCTTGATCTTAGAGCAAAAAAATTTGTTGATTTGGTTTCCGTTTTTTTATTTTGTTGAATAAAATGATTCATGTGACTTAAACAGTGATCATTTTAGTTATAATAAGAGAATATATAGAATGGTTTTACTCTGGCTCTGTGCAATTGTTTCATCTTAGTCGGCTTGATCGTCAAAAAATTGGCATGCTGCGTTTACTAACAGTGGCCATTGATAAGGTTTTCATCATACTTTAGGTGAACCACAATTTCATTTGGCATCTATTTAATAACTGATACTATGTTATGCACTTTGGGGGCCGTGCCCCACTATGTTTTGATTATTAATTTTTGGGCATATAACCATTTTGATCTTTTAATGTGAGGTGTTGTCACGTTTGTGTTTAAATGTATCGAAATTGCAAATACGTCTCTGGTGCGTGTTTTGTTACTAGTTTTATGAATTAAATTAACAAGTGAAAAACATGTTTGAGAAATAATTTGGCTACCTAAAAATAGATTTAAGGATGCGTTTGCAATTTCAATACAAACATTGATTTTTATCCGATTTTTTAGTAGTATACCATATACGAATTTGAGGAAGGTTCATCTTAATTACGATATTGGAATTTCACTTCTTTATGATATTGGATTTTCTTAGAAATAATCTTATTCGAATAGAAATATTTATAAATATGTGAAATTTTATGTTTTCTCTTCTAAAATTATTCTCACTATACAATATCAATTCAACATTGTTATTTTTGTCGCAAATATATATTTATTTATTGAATTTTATCACACTTAACAATTCATCAACTCCAATTAATAATGATATTTTAATAAATAATACTAATTTTATTATTCGAATCAATCAAACTAATCATTTTCTTAAGACCATGTACAAGCCAAAAACATTTAAAATCAAACGAAGGGAGAAATATTTATGATCAACACAATAAACCAAGATAAGTTGTTCGTTCGACACTTCAACTTGTTCTTATTCTTGAAAGGTATTAGGGTGGAGATACTTTGTTTTCGTTAACATAAGTTGGTTCGGCAGAAGGTTTCTTATTTTGTTCAAAGTTGAATAGAGTATTCACAATAAAGAGTGAACACTTAGAACTGTTCAACCTAATTTAACCAAATTAGATACGAATAGATACGAGATTCAAATATATGTACTCATATGTTACTGGACAAAGCATTCAAAATCAGGGAAGAATTATGGCAGCTTAATTACTTTGTCTACCTAGAATCATTGTAACATATTTACTTTGCCACAATGACCACACCATCACACAACAACTCAAATATCAATAGAGCCAAAAATGAAGAAATATAGACAATTAAAAGAACAAGTAAAAACGGATGAATAATAGGGAGATGGTGAACGGTTGTGGAAGTTCACATAGACAAACAACTATATGGAAGCCACTCTTAAGGAAGGATGGTGTAGCATGAAGACACAATTAAAAAATCTGAAAGCTTCATAAATCATAAAGAAACATATACCCATATTTATCCAAGTTCCAGAAACAAGTATTAACATAAATCCTTACCACAATCAACTAAATAAAAATAATTTAGTTTCCCCTTTCTAGATAGAAAGTATGAAACGGTATATAATTGCCAGCCACATATCAATTGTTGAGACCAAATTTCACATCAAAAACACCAATATTAAAATCATCACTTCCATAAACCTAAGAACGAGACTCATAAATCACAATAAAATATTAAATCCTAAGAACAAGACTCGTAAATCTTGAGGGTGAAAACTCCACGCAAAGACTATAAAAGAAACTAATTGTCTATAACTCCAAACGGCAAAAGGTTTTTCTTGTAAATTACCATTTGGCAGGAATATTGTTCTTACTTTAACACCTATCTGTTGTCAACTCAAAACAAACTAAGTCATCATCTTGTTTTCTAAAGAATACAATTGAAAAATTTAATAGAATTGAAAAATTTACAAAGAACCTAAGATGTAGATTTGTCCAAGCAAGACATGGTTAAAAGTGTGTTTCGACACAATTCGAGTTGGGAATTTTGTCTATTTTTTTTTCTTCCTATTATTAAAATTTTGGTAATAAATACAATATTTGATGGGTCCAATTCTATAATAAGCACCTCAAAACTATAATAATGGAGAGAAAATTGAGATGATCTAACTCGATTGTGATAGTGGAATTTTGTATGGTTTCATGTGTTTCGAAAGATTGTCCTCCCTAAAATATATAATATCTCTGTAAAACAAATATTCTACTGAGATCTTCTATATTAACCATGAGATGGTAGTGGTGGTTCCGTTCTGGGAAGCCTTTGTCATGTCATGGAAAGGTGTTTATTGGCGAATTTGCGGTCAGAGATTAAGGCAATGAAAATGATAGGTAGTTGTTTCTTTCTTGAGAGAATGAACGATCAGATTGATTGATTGGTGAGAAGAGAAGCTGAGCTTGATCATTGCTTTTAAAGGTAATGTGGTGTTGATGATAAGGTTCAAAGAATAAAGTTAGGTTAAATTCAATTCAAGGTTTCTTTTTCTTTTAAGTATTTGATTACTACACTCATATACAAGACAAGACACGTACCTGCACACTTATTCAACTTATATATTCACTTTCACTCATATTTATCTTCACTCATACACCACTGATTTCACATTGTAATGTCAATGTTGGCTTTTTTAAACTAGATGTATCTATAGATATAGTAAATCCCGCCCTTGTCGCTTGTCAACGAACCCAATCAAGCAAATCATCTCGCTCTCGCCATCTTTCCTTTGTTAAAAAAATGAGGCGGTGTCTACTTCATAATTGCGAAGCTTGGCAACACCGGTAGGTACCGGTTTAGGTTTTTCTTCAATGTGACAACACCGGTATTATTATTTTTTACTAAAGTAGAGACAATAAGTACTGAGCGACCAATATGATAGTATAAATAAAAAAACATTTTAAATTTTGATTAACAGGGAGCACAATCAGACACTATTTTAAAATTTTAGTACAAGACTATTGTGACCGCCTTTATTTGTTTACGGGGAAAGAGTAATCGTTTGTTATTTAAACCTAACTGTTGTGAAGCCTGCCTCGTTACCTTGAACAAAGAAGAACGAGAGAACAAGAGGCAATATGCAGGCGAGTGATAGATTCAACATAAATTCCCAACTTGAGCATCTTCAAGCTAAATACGTTGGAACTGGACACGCTGATATCAACAGATTGTACGTTTCTCTAATTTAATTTTCCCTCAATTTTTCATTCGATTTTATTTATTTTTTATTTCCTAAATTTGTTCCTTTTTGTTTTTTTTGTTTGTGTTTTCAATGAATGGGCAGTGAACATTCAGCGTGATAGCTATGCATCATACATTGGGCATTACCCTTTACTTTCTTACTTTTCTATTGCTCAAAACGAATCCATCGGTCGACAGCGCTACACTTTTATGCAGGTATGTTACTCATTCCATTTTTCTCATGTTTATTTGAGCTTAGTTAAGCAAGATGTATATATATATATATATGTATCACAGAAAAACAGGTAATCCATATCAAGGGTTTTGAGGTGTAAACAAACAGAATTACTTGTTAGTTGGAATTGTTTGCCAATGAGGTTGCGTTGCGTGTGTGTTATTTTATAGGCAAATGTTAGCAGTTAATTCGTTAGTGGAGAAATAAATGTTAGTACCACAGATCCAACTCTGGAGTTATTCTAATTGCTGCTGTTATTTGGGAGATTATATTTGTCATTTACTTCTTTATTTTAGTAATCCCTCAAGTTTGTCATAGGAAACGTTGTGCAATAATGGAAAATGTATTGAAAGATTCACCTTTCCATCTTATTGTTCGTGGGAAAAGTGACTGCAAAGTTGTTATGATTGGAGGGAATTAGGGAAGCAGAGGCATTGTTGAGTCAGATTATGATAGAACATCGAAATTCAAGATAAATAAATTATATTATTGAATGTAAATCAGTGAGCTTAAGAGCTATACAATGGTGGTAAAACAAAAAGAGGAATGTTATTTGAACAAACCTTTGTTGGGACAACTTGTTGGACAACTAAAATGTACAAAGAAATTTAGATAGTTGCACAAAAGCCAAAACAATAGAGAGAGAAAGTAAAAACACAATGTGAGTATGAGAGTGAAAGTTGTTACAAAAGTTGTCAAAAGATGGATGTTCAAATATCATTTCTCAAACAAAAAAGGAAATGATAAACCAGAGTTCAGAGAACTCCCACCAGAGCTAATCTCCTAGACCAGAGATAAACTCTCCTAGCAAATTCTTAACGATATTTCTCAATCCTGATTCACTCCCCCTTTCCTCTCTTTTATAACCCCATTCACATGACAAGCAATGTCACATCATTAATAATTCTGAATAGATTATTTAATTCCCGTTTCCTCTCCCCGTTCACATGACAATTAGTGCCACCTCATTAACTAACTTTTACTCTCTATCATTGGCCCCACTTCGACCTTTCAGGTTCCTATCAGATTAGGTTACCATGAAAGAAGACTTAACACAATTGGAAGGGTTGGACCATCAGTGTGCAACCCCGGTCAATTTAGAAACAAATCATGTCGTTAACCTACTATATAGGATCAATTAGTGGTGTACTAATATAGTACATGTCAACGTGTAACCTAGAAGCCAACCTTTTGTGCCTTTTAGATATTTCACTCCGAGTAAATAGAATAATGATGTTGGGTCGCTAGTATTTTCTCTCATGAAGCTTAGACAGGATTTTTGGCACTTTATGATGGAAGAAGTGAAGCTCATGTCAAGACATTGATGCTGAAACATATCTATGAATACGCAGGATAATTTTGTAACTAAAGAATTTTCCTTAGTGAGATAAGTAACTTGGTTAGGTTAAGATTGCAAAGTTTGACATGATATTTAGACTTGAAGATTTAAAATGGATTCCCACACATATCAACTTGTAGTAGGCTGATTTGTTTATTTTGATTACATGCTCAATACCTGTGTTGTCAGTAGTACTGCTATAGCAGGCAATAGCGAAATAGTGGAGAGGATTAGGGGTCTGCTGTGATACTAAAGCCTGTTGCAGTGTGTTTTCCTGTAGTGCAATTTGTTGCCGCAAATAGGCGACGGGGAGAGTGTTAGTACCCAAACTCTGGTTGGTTATTTGGAAATGGTACTCTTAGCTAGAGAGGCAAACCGTGATTTAAAAATCATAGGAAACGATGAGAGGGGATGTTCAAGCGATTTGAGAGAGAATTGGGGCCTTCGGGTTAGGAAGTTTGCCGACCTTCAAAATTCTTGGTCGTTCTTTCCTTAGTAATTGAGTCATATCCCTATTTATTTCTAATAAAATACCAGATTCCTATCTTAAAAAAAAAATATTTGTACCTCAGAAAAAGAGGTATATTTGAGTTTAAGGCCCCGTTTGGATTGACTTGTTTTTTAGCTTATGCAAATAAATAAGCTTTTATGTATTATTCATAAGCTTGTCAAGCTAGTTTATGAAAAAACTTGTGAAGATACAATTTTTGTTAGTAAGAACATATGAATTAACATAAAAGCTTATTTATTTGCATAAGCTATTTTTCATAAGCTAAAAAATAAGCCAATCCAAACGGGTCCTAAGAAGGGAACAGAGGGGCATGGAATAATAACCTCAGAAAAGTCTTCAAACTGTTTTTTGCCATCTCAATTTAGGGTTTGTTTGAAAGTTATTTTCTGATTTTTCCATTCTTTTCTTTGTTTGGGAGAAATTGAGCTTAAACAATAATACTAATTGGGCTTAATTGGACTTTTGGTCCCCTAAGTAATTTCTTGTTTTCATTTTGGTCCCATAATTGTTAAAATCAACGTTTTGGTCCCTCTTGTTTTGCTCCGTTAGTCAAAAAGGTCCATGACCGTTAACTTTAACCCCAAATGTCTATGGTGGACCAACCTTAAGAGCGGTCCACCATAGATCATATTAATTATTATAGATCATATTAATTATTTTAATTTAAACCGTTTGATTTTTTTTTTAAAAGAGTACCATTTGATTACGCAGGTCTATTTTATCTAATGGTGCACCATCAACACCTAATTTTTTGCACCTTTTCTTCATCTTCTTCCATACTCCTCTTCTTCATCTTCATCAACAACTTCAAACATTCATCAAAAAACTCAAATTAACCCAGAAAAATTCACAAATTCAAACAACCTCAAACAAAATATAATGCAGCAACCTCATAACAACTTTAAACACAAATTTCATATCTGACGTAATCTTCCTCATAACAACTTCAAACATTCACAAATTTCCAGCAACCTCATCTCTTTCAATTTTTTATTTCAAATATTCAACATAATAACCTCACAATTTTTATACAAACAATCAAACTCAAATCTCACAAACAAAACATTTCTTCTCATAAAATCCATAAATCTGCAATTAGAGAACCCTAATTATGAAAAGGAAGCACCACGTGAGAGGAATTGAAATTGAAAAGGAACACAACAATGGAAGCAGGACCATTAGTACTGAAATCTTCACAAGAAGTAAGAACCAAAACCTTGAAATTCTTAAACAATTTAGCAATCAAAACACAGAAACCATTCATAACCATTCTCTTAATCCAAACACGGAAACGCAAATTAGCTTTGGTTGATTCGATGAATGAGAAGACATGTTCGATGAATGAAGAATCTATAATGTTGTGGTACGAATAGGTTTTTGATGAGTTAGATCTGAGATGCCACTGAAGAGTGCTTGAAAAGAGAGAGCGAGGATAAGGAGTTTGTTGTTTGACGCCATTGAAGAATCTAGAACGCTGTGTTGCTTGTTGGGGTTATGTGTTGCTGTGTTGTTGTCATGAGAAAGGAAAAAAAATTGGAAAAGGTTGATGAAGATTTGAGGAAGAAGAAGAGAGAAGATGATGAATAGAGAAAAATTAGGTATTGACAGTTCACTATTACATACAATAGACATGCAATCAAATGGTTAAAATCAAATCAAAAATTTTAGACATTAAAAAACTAACGGAGGGGACCAAATTGACTAACGGAGCAAAACAAGAGGGACCAAAACGTTGATTTTACCAGTTATGGGACCAAAATGAAAAACAAGAAATTACTTAGGGGACCAAAAGTCCAATTAAGCCTACTAATTGAATAAACTCGAACTCAGTCCTTCAATTATAAGGTGGTTTCTATTTTAGTCTTCCAAATATTTTTGTTGCTAGCTTACTTTCTTTTGGATTAAAGTGTTACCCTAATAGTTCTCTTAACTTATGCACGGTAGTAAAAATCACGTTTTAAATCGCACAATCGGATTATTTTACGATTGTGCTTGCCCTTGGCGATTAAGAGTATACACAAAACTGGATCTTGGTGAACTTGGGTGGAATCGCCGCTGCTAATCGTTGAATCGTATGATCTGGATCTTTCTGGAGTTTTTGTGATTCTGATTAGGGGCGGTGCAAAAGTGGACTCTCGCGGCATGCAGGCTAGGGTTAGGGAAAGAACCTGATTTCTGCATATGGGTCAGAAGAAGACCCATTTTCTGCTCTTAGGTTAGAAGACATGTTTATCCGTGCGGGTCATATAAGAAAACCCATTTTGAAAATAGGATTATTTTGTTAAAAAAAACGTGCTTATTAATTATTATGAATTAATTATTTTAAAAATAGTTCAACTTTTAATTATTAATTAATTTCGTTTAGAAACAGTCTTTGTGACCCTCTTTGTCCCCTGCTGCAACTATTTTTGTCTAGTGCTACTTTTCCTTTCCATCCTTTCTTGTCCATCTCTGTCCAGTTTTCCCTTATCTGTTTCATCCTTATTCTCCGCTCCTCATGACCAATTCTTCCTGTCCTTATCTGTTTTCATTGTTAACCCAATTGGGTCTACTTCTCATGTTGCTACTGGTGAGGGATTTGCTGCTACTTACTCTCCTGTCCTTAGCTATAGAAAAAAGCCTAAGAATGCTCCTAGAAATAGGAGTGATTGTGTATAACTTACTGAAAAAAGGGAAAGCAGTGAAGTGGAGGGTGTTGTTGACAGCTCCAAAAATATTTTAAAGAGAAGATTTGGCTCACAACCCACTACCAAGAACATGTTTAAGAAGGATATAAATGTTGATGATGTCTCATCTAATAATGAATGGATTGTGGCGGACAATGATACTCTTAATCCCATTGAACATGATGTTGTAAAGGATGAGGGTGGTCATGATATGCCACCTCTAGAAGAGATTGACGATTAGGCGTTCTTGGTTCTACAAATTTAGTTGTTTTGTTTGTGACTTATGAAGTTGTGAGTTATGAGTTTGTAAGACTTCATTTATTGACTTCCTTATGCTTACGAATTTTAATTTCCATAAGTATTTTAAATGTGATTCAAGGTTTTCTTTGTATTATGTTATTTATGTGTGTATGAATTTATATGCATATATGGGTTTTATGAATTATGATCATCTTTAGATTAGTATTACGATTGTGCAATTTACAATTTTACTCCCCCTTTTCGATTTTGTGTAAAACCTCGATTTTAAATACCTTCTTGAGAACTTTTCATCTAGCACTTTATCACTCCGTGGTTTAGTCAATTTTTATTTTACATTACTCGATTGATTTGAAATATGATTAACATTCCTGATATTTGATGATCTCACGTAGCACTTTATATTCTTATTTGATAAATTCTACCGTTTGCGCAGAAAATGCTCCTGCCTTGTGGTCTGCCTCCCGAAAGAGAAGAAGAGTAGGATTACTGTTGGGATTACAAAAGGATGATCATAGAAGAGTTTAAAGGACTTGACCGTTTGTTGTACTTGTACCATACAATCTGATCGAGGAAACAAATATTGTGTGTTTAAGATTGTTCCATATTTTTCTTCTTTCAGTTGGTAGTTGCTAAACTTTGGCTGTTTTAAAGGTATGGAGCTTTGGAAAGTAGACACCAGAGACAATGAGTTGCAGAAAAAAATATCTTACTTTTCATTAATTTGGTTGTTAACTACTATGGAGTTAGTACAAAATATTCACTTCAAAGGAAATGCTAAAAAATGCCGTTAAATAGTAAATTAATTTTTCAAGAAAGTTTAAAATATAAATTAGTAGAACAATGCTATATTGTACGAATCACAATGAGGGTCTTCATGAGCTTAGCTCAATTGGAATGGACAATGCATAAAATATGCAAGGTGCAAGGCTCGAACCTCTAACACCACAATTTATTTATTTTTGTTGCAATGAGGCGTAATTCAAGGAAATCATCTCGTGGAGTACAACACATGGGAGAGAAAAAAATGGTCAATGAAAACAAGATTATCCAACAATTTGAGACAATTCCATGATTTTCGCCACCATAGCTTTTGCACCAACGAACATTTCCCAAATTAATAAATAGATTCCCCAAAATGTTGAAACTAGTAAAGACGTCAAATTTTATTGTATGTGATCATCAGCAATCCCCCTCAATGTCTAGATTGGATTTTAGGTTCTCATGCTTGGATTTTAAAGTATTTTAAAAAATAAAATAAAAAATACCAAATAACTAGAGATTTAGTTGGGGCACCTGATCGATTTGTCTTTTTATTTATTTATTTTTGAACTAAGAATAAAATGTTTTTATGCTTTGACCCCATATTAAATATGGTGATGACCCCACATGGTTCAACCAATTACACTTAAGACAACCTATATATATTTTGAGAGGACTTTAAACTAACTAATAGACTTAAAATATGTGTTTAGTCCCTGCTGATGACATGCTGTCATTACATAATTTTTAGGACTTATTTTGACAATTTGATAGAGTTCTGAGGCAACATGAGGCGACTAGGGGTGTTAAAAGCAAGAAAATCAGAAGAAATCAAGGCAACAAATCGTGTCACGATTTTCACTACCGTGACGCGATTTTATCACTAGAGAAGAAAGTTATTGGAGCCACCGAAATCGTGGTACGATTTCTGGTGGCGTGTTGATGAGCAAAACCGCAAGTGTACGGTTCTGCCGAAGTAGTAAAAATAGAGTATCGTTCCGACAGGGAGTTATGAATTTAATTAACTTTTAATATTGATTAGAATGAAAGTTTCAAAGGTTAAAAAGTTTGGGTTTTTAATTAAAAGAAAATAATAAA
>Ga0315915_1002946_pt1 | contig 21660 bp, 20 predicted proteins | sample MpolbnodulesMG_FD_207738 | JGI IMG/M metagenome (GOLD analysis project Ga0315915, IMG submission 207738) | Medicago polymorpha root nodule microbial communities from Los Angeles, California, United States - branched nodules | ecosystem: Host-associated > Plants > Roots > Nodule | place: USA... | reverse complement strand
ATCCAAACAAAGGAAACAATAATAACATTCATCCCTGTCTCTCATTCAAACTATTATCTTCTTCTTCTTCTTGGAGGAAGATGAACATCATAGAGGAGAGAGAGAGAGTTTTTTGTTGTTTCATGGAAGAGTAACAACACAAGGTAGACTAGAAAGAGACCGTGTGTGTGCTTGTTTCATTTTCATTTTCATTTATTTTTTTGTTATTTTCTTTTTTATATTGTTATTTTGACTTTAGTAAAAAAAAAATTTGCCAGCTAAGGGTGTAGATGGGAGGGATGCCAGCTTGGGTGGTCTATCAAACATAACTCTTAAATATACCACTATTTTCTTCGTGTTGTTTTCCGTTAGTAGCTTCTTTCCATCCACTCTTGGATTATATTGTACACCCACAAACACTGCAATTTTAAAAATATAGATAATAGCCTAAAACTTTTTATTTTGACCATATAAGTGTTCAACTTTGTAGCATTGACTCAAACACGCATTTTCTTCCTCAATAGAGTGATAGACTAACGTGGTTCTTGAAAAAAATATTTTCCAATTTGACCGTAATTTGTTTAAGGAAAATGATTGGTGGACCACTCATATTTTCATACCACCCATACACCCCTAGCTATGAGAGGAGAGAGACCGAAGAGAGATGGATGAGAGGAAAAAGAGACAGTGTTTGTGGGGTCTAGGCCACATGTCACATATTTGTGTGGAGGTTTTGGTGTATATGCCACCTATGGGTGTGCATGTATAACCACTCTTTTCAATAATATAACCCTCTCAATGGAAACATCAATGCTACGAGCAAAAGGTCAATGGGAAAACTCATCCCCAGCTACTGGTTTCTTAGATAGAAAAATCTGTAGTAAGCTTATAAGCTTCAATTCTTATGCGAGGCTCTCAAATATGAGACTAATAATAATGTTGTGAGTATAAGCTCAAAGGGAATGCCCATCCAAAAAACACTAATCTATTTTTGTGTGATTAACGAATAAAAAGAAAGAGAAAAAAAGACTAATTTTAACTGTTATTAGGCGAGAGTCTTCGATATGAGACTCGTAATAATCTTGTTAAACAAAAAAAGGACTCGTAATATTGCACTACCGTTCATGAGCCGATGTCTTCAACAACGTTCCCTCCTCAACACTTTATTTGACCAATCTCTCAACAAAAACACCAGTGTTGTGACCATAAAATGAAGAGTTGATTTTAAAAGATTAGTCTATTAAATGAAAGTGTATGTAGTTATATAAGCTCCACTTTTAAGGTGAGTTTTTTCTGAAGTAGGACTCGTATAAGGGTGGACACTAATTAGGTTCGGTTGGATTCAGTCCAAAAATGACAAATCCGAGGTAAAATGTGGTTGATAATGTTAGGCCCATCTCCATAATGAATTTCATCCCGACATCATATCCATTCGTTGTCATCAACATGGTACCTCCCCTCCAAACAAATGATTTGAAAGGATTACACCAAATCCACATAAAACTAAGGGTGTGTTTAATTCAATCAAGGGGAGTAGAATGAGGAGATTTTAATTACATATGATATTTTAAAATTAATTTACTATGTTATCTTTGTAATCTTACAAAAAGTCTCATTATGTCATAAAAGTGAAGTAAAGAAATGAGGAAAAACAAAAAAGTATAGTATTTCTTTCTTTAAAAAAAAAATAGTATGAAGATGATGTAAGCAACAAAAGGTGAATGCTAACACGATAATGTAAAGCAACATAACAACAATAAATTACAACGTAAAATGAAAACTAACAACAACAACAAATAGTATTTGAACAACTGGGATGAAAAAAATATGATGAATACAAAATAACGAAAATATAAAATGAAGAAAAAAATTGAACAACTTACCTTCAATAGCGAGGAATAATTGTGAGGAAAAACTCTGCAAGAAGTTACAAGTAGCATCAAAAGGAATACTATTTGTTGATTTATAAATTTAATTCAAATACATTGTTAGTGTAAAATCTTTGCACTATAAATTATAATTGTCATATCATTGAAAACGTTTAACTTTAATCATAACTACTTCAAAAATCATACATATGTTTGATTGTGGTTTGCTGATAATGTTTACACTATCAATGTATCAAAATTAGATTGAAAATCAAATATTTCATCAAGAAACAAATTTTTAAGACATGCAATATAAAAACTACGTCAAAAAACATTGATGTTAGGGTCATTGCTTTTTAAAATAAGTACAAACTATTGAAACACATAATTCATGAAGATATACACCAAATCAGAAGGAAAATTTGTGCACAAATTGTAGTAAAATGTGTGTTGGAGAAGGTAACGATCTTTTTTTTTGCTTTCATAATCACTCTTTTTTTAATAGCAAAAATGATGCAAGTAGCACCAATAATTCATTGAAAGAAAAACAGACACACAAAAAGAAAAGAAGGTCTAATACCAAAGCCTTTTCAGGAAGAAATATATCTATAGTTAGGTAAGCTTAATTTATTCCTTATACATTCTCTTCTAATTTCCTTAAGAAACCCTTCCCACCAACGAAAAACAGTAAGAAAAAGACCCAAGTTTAACATTCTATCAGCACCCGAGTTACCTTCTATAAATGTATGAGTCCAATAAATTGCATGTATGTTAATGATGTTATTGATATATTACTATATAAATAGACATGAAAATAAAGAAATTTATTCAAAAGAATCAAAACCGCAACATTTTATAATAGGCATGAAAATCAGAAGGAGAATTGGTGCAACAATTGTTGTAAAATATGTGTTGGTTTCATATGAGAAATGAAAAGAAAGAAATGAGAGTTATCGTAGGTTGGTAGAATGACATAATCTCATATGAAAGTTGTCATAGAGACTATTGCATGAGGGAAATTGTTTTTTGTGAAATGAAAATGCTCTTTAGTGTAAGAAACTATCTCACAAAAAGAACAAACTAATATGATTAGTTAATTTTGCACAAATATTCTTCATGCTTTCCAACAATTAAGAAACAATAATGCGTGTAACGTAAGAATCAATTTGTATCAATTGTATATCGATGTCATTGATATATTATCATGTAAATAGGCATATGGAAATATATACAAAAGAATCAAAACTGCAAATAAGAAATTGAGAAACAAATTTCGCAATAATACAAAAATTCATAAATATTATTTAATATAATTAATACACTTGAAAATTTAGCAAACTATTGACAAGAAGCCTTTTTAATGTCATAAAGTGATTTGTTTAATTTGCAGAAACATGGATTTCCTTTATGAGAAAGTCTAGGTGATAGTTTTATACATAGTATTTCTTTAAAATATCCTTGAAGAAAAATATAATTAATATCAAGTTGATAGGGGAGAAAGTATCGTAGTAATTAATACCTTCAATTTTTTTTTTTGACAAAATTAATACCTTCAACTTGAGCGTAACATTTTGCTACTAAATGAGTCTTATATCTCTTGATAGAACCATCAAATTGATGTTTTATTTTGTAAATCCACTTGCAACTAATTGCTCGTTTATCTTTTAGGGATTGGACATAAAGTCGAAGTGATGTTTGATTCAAGGAATTGAGTTTCTTTTGTCATGGCTTCACAAAATTAAGCTGCTTTCATGGCTTGGTAATAATACTTTGGTTCTTTATTTTGAATGATTTTTTTTTTACATGGCTGATAAAGTATATAATGATATTCTTGGAAAATGAGTGATGAAAATAATTTTAGATTGGTTCACAGTTTGACACACTTTGGATTTTATAATTTGGAAAAATTTCATACTGGTACGGATGGTATAATCTAGAATATCTACAAAATATGTTAAAACTTGTGCTTTGTAGGATTTGACATCTTTTAGCCTATACAATCCAAACCATGTTTTGAAACATAGAAAATTGAAAAAACTGCTATTAAATTTAACTAAATCCTTCATAATTTCAACAACATGCGTTAAACATAACAAGTTCAAGAACATAATTCAACAACATAAAACAATATAATTAAACACAAACAAGATCATGAGTCAGCTAAACTAAATCATCTATCGGGTCTATCAATGCATGCCCTGATTTCTTTTCAAGTCATGGGGTTAATCAAACTTTCCCTAATATCATGAAATTTTTTGACAAAGAAGTGTCTAGCTTGATCGGTCCCTTTAAATTGTATTGACCAAATATAAAGAACATGGTTCTCGCGTCGTCGTCGTTTTGGAGCTTCGTCCAGGTAACCGGACACTTTCATTTGAGTCTATCGACGAACGGTTGTACTCAATATTGTTTGACATTCTTGTGTCTTTGTGGTTGAAACGATAATTAATTTGGTCGAATTAACCCTTCAAGTCAGACAATGTGACATCAACGTAGACCTTAAACAAATTATGTTTCTCTCCTGTTGTAGTAAGCTGCAACTAGCATAGTGTTTATATCTACTGGATAAGTGTTCATGATTTTGTGATGTGATTTATAAATATACCAAACACATATAAACTGTTGGTGAAATATGGGCCACGTGAAAATCTTGTATTTGACTATTTTAACTTATATAATCTGTAATGTAACAAATCCTTTAAAGCACAAATTTTTACATAGTTTGAGTGCATTTCAAATTATATAATTTGAAACAGTTAAGAATGTGGACGGCCAACAATATTGGTTGGTTCCTTGCATGTTTCATGGGTTTTTATATATCATATTTGAATGATTGATCACATGTTTTAACCTTCCATTGATTGTCGTTACAATCTATGTTTGCATTTTTCTTAGAAATGCCCACTATTTTTCATTCTAAATCACATTCTTTCCTTTTCTTTCTTACTTTTGTTTTAGGGGTTCGGGTTAAGGTATCATGGTTTCACCGTTGGCCTTTTACACATAAGGTCAATAGAGACCTTACACTAGTAGTTATCGGGTTAATATGAACAGTCAAATGGATTGTCCCAAATCAACTTGTATTTCAGATCAATTTGGATAAGAGATTGTTCATATTATTTTTCACCTTCTCATGTCCCATCATCTTCTGCTCCCAAATTGTTCTGAGGATGCAGGAGAGGATGACGAACCTTCTCTCTCCTTCCACCTCCTTTTTCTTTTACTTCATATTTAGTTTTATGTGTCAAATATTTTGTACTAATTAACTTTATGTTAATGTAAGTGTATTATGAAATCACGTTATACTTAATAAAATACGATGAACGTTATGTCATTTTAATAAATTGAGTTGAGTTTGAATAAAACCAGATAAAAATAATTATTTAATATGAAAACTCGAAATCCAAAAAACGTTAGATACACTTTAATTATTAAATTCGACGAAAATAATCAAGTGTTAAATATGTTTTTGATTCCTATAAGTATACCAACTTTTTCTTTTAGTCATTCTAAAATTTTCTTTCAACTTCTAGTCCCTGTAAAATTTTCGATCACTACTTTAGTCCCTATTTTTAAGTCAATTTTTGTATTTTTAATGAAATTGTGCAGAAATGTGTAGAATATTATAAATATCATTAAAAAAATCATAGATTTTTTTTTTTTATCAGAACATCAGTTAAATATATATTTTTACATGTTAAAATAGTGAGAAAAATAAATCTGTAAAAGCGTGGCTGTTTAGTTTTAAGCGCCATCTTGATTGAGGACGTTATCCTCTTTCCCGTCTCTCCACTTCACTGGTCTTCAATCAATCCAAATGCTTCATCTGAACAATGTCCAATTCCTCTCACCACACTCTTCTCCGTCTTCATTCCCCTCTAAATTCAGCACCGTTCCCTTTCCCACACCAATCAGAAGAAGAACATCTTCTTCTCCTCTCAGATTCCGCAGTTTCACCCGCAGACTCAGAAACTTGGCGACGAATGATGTTAAACTGAACGAAACGGAGCAGAAGAAGCCGGTTAACAGAGCTTATCCTTTCCATGAAATTGAGCCCAAGTGGCAGCTTTTTTGGGACGAATTTCGCACCTTCAGAACTCCAGATGATGATATCGATACATCAAAACCTAAATATTATATCCTCGACATGTTCCCTTACCCTAGGTTTTTAATTGAAGTTACTTTGATTTTTCAATTTTTAGATTTATTATTCAGAATTGCGATGAAATTGAGATTATTATCCATTTTTATTGCAGTGGAGCTGGGTTACATGTTGGACATCCACTTGGATACACTGCGACTGATATTCTAGCTAGGTTTAAACGAATGCAAGGATATAATGTGTTGCATCCAATGGGTTGGGATGCTTTTGGATTGCCTGCAGAACAATATGCTATTCAGGTCTTTTTCTTGCTTCTTAATATCACTGACCACCGACACTTCTCATGGAAGACGCGTACAACAGACACATGTCAGATAGTGTCTGACACGTCACTGACACATGTGATTACTGATTACATTCAATTACTATGTTATTTTCTCAAATATTTACCGGCGTCCACGTGTCAGTGTTGTGTCAGGTGTTTGTGCTTCATAGCTAGCATTTCGATGTTCTCTACAATCCTTTTGAGTTTAGTTTCATTTTTTTTATTGGCTTTGTGTTCAGACTGGAACTCACCCAAAGCTCACCACTGTGACAAATATTAATCGCTTTACTTCTCAGGTAATGAAAGGATCTGAAGCATGCATGTGTTGAATTGAATGAACTCCTTGTATTTAATTATTGTATTAAATGATTAGAGATATCCTAGAATTATTAAAATTTTCTGCTTATGCTGTTTCGCTAATGAACTTATGCGCCCAACTTTGATCCATTTGATTTGCTTTACTCTTTGAAAAACTGTGTTAAGGTGTAGTTCTGAATAGTTTAAGTAGTTAGTCAGGTGTCACTTTCCCTCTATCAACTAGTAAATATGATTTTGGTCCTCAATCAATCCTTCATGTTTTTGTGTTTGTTCGAAAACTTTTGAAATTTTCATATTCTCTTTAAAATCTTTACAAATTGAAATATTTAGATCCACTTAAAATTCACCAACCTAAAAGCAAATTTTGTTCAAAATAAAAAAATTAACATTTTCCTTCAACTTTATCAAATTTTCATTAAATTTTTTTTCTTTCTGAACTTTTGGAATTGTTTCACATTCCAAATCCAGAGCAGACCCCTGTATATTTAGATAGAAAATGAAAATATGAGTTTCAGGTAGAAGAATATTGACTGCAGGACCAAGTTTGGTTCCTTGACTGGCTTGAAAAAAGCCGAGGGACAGAAATCTCACTTAGTCCAAAATAGAGAAATCAAATTGCAATTATTCTAAATAATTATATTGAAAAGGATCTAAATAATTGAGTTGTGGCGTTGGTTTCCTGGATAAGCTTCAAAGTAGCCAGTAATAAGCCTATGTTTGGAACTATAAAAACAATAAGGAGTTTTTGTATTATAAATCACAATTTAATCACTCAATAAATTCTATTGCATTTCATAATACACATCTTGTTTGAATTTGATTATTAATTCAAGTAAGTGGAAAGTGATTTGAATAGCCTCCACTTGGTTTGCTTTCCATGGCTCTGATATGTATTTACCAGAAAAGAGAAATTCCTTTTATGGGTGCATTACTAATATGTCTTTACAGTTGAAATCATTAGGATTCTCATATGACTGGGATCGTGAAATATCAACCATAGAACCTGAATATTACAAATGGACTCAATGGATCTTTCTACAGCTTTTAAAGAGAGGATTGGCATATCAGGTTGAGCATATAACAATGACTTAGAAATTGTGCTTATTTCATTTAATTCCCGAGTATTGATGTTCTTATGGTGTTCTTAACATCATGTAAAAAAATTTCAGGCTGAAGTTCCAGTTAATTGGTGCCCTGCACTTGGCACGGTGTTGGCCAATGAGGAGGTTATTGATGGTGTGAGTGAACGCGGTGGTCATCCTGTAGTAAGAAAGGTATACTGATTAATGTATACATATTTCTTTCAATTTACCTTTTTGGGTGGTTTTTATCTTATGGTTTTTTTTGAATGGTTTCATAATCTTTACAGTGTCGTTGTTTATTGCCAAGCAGCCGATGAGGCAATGGATGCTCAAGATTACTGCATATGCTGACCGTCTACTGGAGGATTTAGATGACCTGGACTGGCCGGAAAGTGTAAAAGAAATGCAGAGAAATTGGATAGGGAGGTCAGAAGGGGCTGAGTTGGAATTTTGCATTCTTGATGGTGATGGAAAGGAGAGAGACACACAGATTACTGTGTATACTACCAGGCCTGATACGATCTTTGGAGCAACGTATTTATCTATTCAATTTTCAATAAATATTTTATGAACTTTATGAATCAGATTAAGCACTCATGAAATAAACTATTCATCAATTTCCTATTTGCTTGGTTTGTGTTAGTTACTTGGTTGTGGCACCAGAGCATTCCTTGATCTCATCATTGATTTCCACTGCCCAGAGCAAGCATGTAAGTTATGCATTTCCATTGCCTAATTTACTAGAAGGATTTTAATCGGAGACAAGGAGATGGTGATTCTTAGGGATTTTAATCTCAGGTAGAAGATTATATTGACCTTGCCACAAAAAAGAGTGACCTTGAGAGGACGGAGCTTCAGAAGGAAAAGACTGGAGTCTTTACTGGCTGTTATGCAAAAAATCCAACAAACGGGGAAGCCATTCCAATATGGGTGGCAGATTATGTTTTGGGGAGGTGTGTATACAAGTATCATTTAGAAAGCAGATTGCATTTATTGATTGCTAAATATTCCATGACATGGTCAATGTGGTGTGCAATGCTATTTGAAAAGTTATATGAAACCAGAATATAATTGTGGTTACTGTGGCAGTTATGGAACAGGAGCAATCATGGCTGTGCCGGCACATGATTCACGCGATTATGAGTTTGCTTTGAAATATGACATTCCTATTCGCTGGGTTGTGATGCCAGATGATAAAAGCATCGCTGAGTCTGGAAAGGCTTTTCCAGGTGAAGGCATTATTGCAAATTCATCAAATACGTTAATGGGGCTTGACATTAATGGCCTGCGCAGCAAAGAAGCAGCTCTAAAAGTCATTGATTGGGCAGAGAAAAGTGGAAATGGAAAGAGAAAGGTTCATATCTGAAATTATAATAAGCTTGTTCATTTTATTGGAACGTTGTTTTTTATGGTTTGTATAATATGAAATACATTGTTCTTCCTTCAGGTGAACTACAAATTAAGGGATTGGCTTTTTGCTCGGCAGCGTTACTGGGGCGAACCTATCCCTGTCATCTTCTTGGATGACAGTGGTGAGACTGTCCCTCTGGATGAGACTGAATTGCCCCTTATTCTACCTGAATTGGATGATTTTTCTCCCACAGGAACAGGGGAGCCTCCTCTGGCTAAGGCAGTGTCTTGGGTAAGCTTATGCAAAATACAAATCGTTACTTTGCTTCTGCATACTTTGTTATCAAGATATAATGGCACAAATGTTAATACTTGAAATTTTATACATAGTTACTGATCTTGATTTGACTGGCTGATCAGACGATAAACCTACAAAACTTGAACCAGGGCTGGATTTTTTTTGGCTATTAAGCCCTCTGCTACTATACATTGACTAATAAATTGAAGAGCCGACATGATAACAGTCTGGTGTAGTGGTTCATGAATTATATTTCCCCTTTCATATCAAGACAATGTTACCCGGTCCTTTTCTAATAATGGTTGGTAAAATTGAATCATTGTCTTATCTGGGTACATCTATTTTGATGCAAATGCAAATGCAAATGCAATCAGGTGGAGAAGTCTATATATTGATTATTTTGGGAGTTTCAAGTACCTTCGAAGGAACTTTTCCGTGCACTCCCTAAAATCTTGTCACCGGAAGAGAGAACTTATAGTCACACTAGTGGCCATTTTCAATATCTACACGAGTTGCTCTTTAGATTATTTTTCTTCTTATATACTGTCTAAAAAATTCCGAGTAAGAACCCTGCCAATATCATTTAATATTTTCTTAACGCATTAGCCTCATTCAAAAATATAAACCGTTCTAATTTATAAGGAAACTGAAAAGCCTGTAGTAATAGGTCCTATACTCTTGAAATTTTATGGAAGTGCAATACCATTAACATTTCTAAATGTGTACTTAGTAGTTAGTATGACATAAGTTAAATTACTTAGATAATTCTGAGTCCTCTGTTTTTGTTTTCTTAGCTTGTTTTCCCTCCCATTGTAATCGTTCTTTTATATTTTTTTTGGATGGTACCACTTTTAGGTGAAGACCACAGATAGGTTATCCGGAAGACCAGCTACTCGGGAAACAAATACCATGCCACAGTGGGCTGGTTCATGCTGGTAAGTTATTGGGAGGATCTTGAATGATTTTGTTTTATTAGTAATCCCTGAGCCACTAAGCCATAGTTTTGTGGCTAAGTCCAGTAGTTTTGTGGTCTTGATTCAGGATTTTTATGCATCTGATACAAATGAAAATAAAATGTAATTCTTTTTGCGTGTATATGTCACATTTCCTTTTAATATCCTTCCAGGTACTATTTGAGATTTATGGACCCAAATAATTCCAAAGAATTGGTTGATAAGGAAAAAGAAAGGTGTAGCTTCAACTAATTTTTTCTATCTTTCCAGTAGTTACTCGTTATCCATTTTTTGCTGGTTTCTTATATTTTACTTGCACAATTTCCCCACCCACTTTAAAATTGTTTTTCTCTTGCAGGTATTGGGGCCCTGTTGATGTGTATGTTGGTGGTGCTGAGCATGCAGTTCTCCATTTACTATATGCTAGGTTCTGGCACAAGGTTTGTATTTGGTTCCAGTATCAATCTGGAACATGTTGGTCTGTGATTTGTTTCAATCTAAGCCATGAATTTAACCTGTCTGTGGAAAAGCTATGTCCCTGTCACTCTTGTTCCATGATATCTAGTAAGAATGATTAATAGGTCTCAAATAATAATGGACGTGTGTCATTTACGTAGTTAGCATTCTTGGTGAAACATTGGTTAGCCCCCTTGTTATAGTGTTCGACATGTCAAATATAGCAAAAAGAATTCACCATGTCAATGGTCATAGAAAATCAAATTATCCATAGTTAAACTACTGTTGTGTATACAATAAAAGAAGATTGGCATTTTATCATTTTCAATACCGTTGTCCTGTTTATGGCTCAAAGAGAGTGTTTATTGTAATTAATGCACTCTATTGAGGCTAACTCATCCCCACAAAACCTGCTTAAGTTAGTCCCCACAAAACATAAGTTAGTCCCCTTATTATAGTGTTCGACATGTCAAATATAGCCAAAAGGATTCACCATGTCAATGGTCATGGAAAATCAAAGTATCCATAGTTAAACTACTATTATGCATAAAATAAAAGAAGGCCTGCATTTTATCATTTTCAAGTTTCAACACAGTTGTCCTGTTTATGGTTTAAAGAGAGTGTTCATTGTAATTAATGCACTTTATTGGGGCTAACTCATCCCCACAAAACTGGCTTATAATATAAGCTGAGGGGTGCCTCTCTTTATAAGCTCTAGTTGGGCCTTATCTTTAATCTATGAGAGACTTGGTTTTTCAAATTTTTTCTCTCTTAGTAATAGTCAAAGAATTTCCATTAAAATAGCTAATGATTAAGAATACAAGTTTTCTTTCAAGTTCACTTTATCAAAACTCATTTCCTAGAAGTTGGAAAACTGAAAACATACAAATCTCTTATTCACAACTACACCCCTTGATAAGCATTTCCTTCTTAGTTTCTTCAGTGTGAGATATAATGAGAAGCATTTCCTACTCAATTCCAAGCATAGCATATTACAGATAGAGATTCTCGTTACTTCAAAGTTGAGCCAAAGAGTTGCTTCCAAGCATAGGATATTAGGATTTAGTGTAGCATCAACTTTTTGTTGATCACCTGCTTGAAAGAACTTGTTGTTCGGGCTGGTTGTGGTCTTTGAACTTTGAATTTGCTGTGATGATGATCACATAATTAACTTCTGCCTAATTTCATCAGTAAGTTGCTGATCTGAAAGACTTCCACACATTTGTGAAGTAGGACGCCTCAATTCATTGGTCCTAGAAACAGGCGGTCCTCTTTTCTCTCCTTGTCTGGCAACGTGTGATACCCTTTCTTGTTGGATAACTGCTGTAGCCCCAGCTGCATTAGCAGTTTGTCTTTCTAGGACCGATGAATTGAGGTGTCCTACTTCGCAAATATGAGGGAAGTCATTCAGAAGCTGTTCATGCAGCTCGGGCTGCAGCAGTTAGCCAACAAGAAAGGGCTATGGCTTCATCACATATTGCCAGACAAGGAGAGAAAAGAGGATCACCAGTTTCTAGGACCGATGAATTGAGGCGTCCTACTTTGCAAATGCGTGGAAGTCTTTCTGATCAGCAACTTACAACAACAACAACAACAACCAAGCTTTATCCCATTAAGTGGGGTCGGCTACATGGATCAAATGGCGCCATAGTGTTCTTTCATAAACCATATTGGGATCCAACTCATTGACCTCTAAATCCTTTCTAATGGTTTCTCTAATAGTTTTCCTAGGTCTTCCTCTACCTCTTTTAACTTAATGATGAAATTAAGCAGGATTAATTCTGCTATCATCATCACAACAAAGTCAAAGTTCAAGACCACAACCAGCCCGAACAACATGTTCTTACAAGCAGGTGGACAACAAAAAGTTGATGCTACACTAAATCCTAACATCCTATGCTTGGAAGCAAACTCTTCGGCTCAGCTTAGAAGTGTAACAAGAATTTCTATTGGTAATATGCTATGTTTGGAGCCAAGTAGGAAATGCTTCTCATTACTACATCTCACACCAAAGAAGCTAAGAAGGAAATGCTTATCAAGGGGTGTAGTTGTGAATTTTAAAGAGATTTGTTATGTTTTTAGTTTTCCAATTTCTAGGAAATGAGTTTCAATAACGTGAACTTGAAAGAAAGTTTGTATTCTTACTATCATGAACTACTTTAATGGAAATTCTTCGATTGGTACTAAAAATTGGAAAAACCAAGCCCCACTTCGATTAAAGATAAGGCTTGACTAGAGTTTATAAAGAGAGACACCCCTCACCTTACAAGTTGGTTATTGGGGATGAGTTAGCCCCGATATAAAAACTTAATACACTCATAAAATCAAATTAAGTGATCCTTCTAGAAGTTAAATAATAACTGCCAACTTTGTTGAGTCGTCGGCTGTTGAATGAACGATTGATAAATCCACCAATTAGGGATTTAAATGAGTTCAATAAGGCATCAAAAGCCTATTACCAATTGTTAGTGTTGGTGCAATATTTGTGCAGATTTAACCGAGTTTTGTATCTCAGGTTCTCTTTGACATTGGTGTTGTATCCACCAAGGAGCCCTTCCAATGTGTCATAAACCAGGGGATTATCCTTGGGGAGGTAATTTCATTTCTTCTGCTTGAAATTTGAGGGTAAACAAATTAAGCAATCATCACAAATTCACAATTTTCTAATGGTTTGAATTGCAGGTTCAATATATGGCTTGTAGGGATGAAAATGGAAATCTGATATCTGCTGATTCCACTAATATGTTAAATGAACATAATCTAGAAAGAATTTCTGAGGAAAAGGTTTCACAATGAAGTTGTCACTTTCTCAATGTTTTCAATATTTGCCGAGTTAAGATTTTGAACCTTTTTTTTTCCTTGACAAGAACTTATATTACTTTTCCCTGGAGCGTAGGTCACAAAATCTGGAGATTCTTTTGTCCTGAAAGAAAATCCTGACATACGTATACTTGCCCGTGCCCATAAAATGAGTAAAAGCAGGGGAAATGTTGTTAATCCCGATGATGTCATTTCTGAGTATGGAGCAGATTCTCTTCGTTTATATGAAATGTTCATGGGACCATTGAGGTAGGTTTGACTTTGAACCCTATTACTTGTGGCATATTGTGAAGATTGGTCCTTAATCAAAACAACATTATGTTTTTATTCTGTCCCTTTTTCATTTATTTCTTTATGGTGGTATGGGGAGGGGACACTACCATGCTGTGATCTTGTTCTAATACAGGACTCTTACCCCACATCAATTTTCTCTTTGATTTTTCCTTTTTAACATGTTCCTAGAGACTCAAAGACATGGAATACTAGCGGCATTGAAGGTGTACATCGTTTTTTAGGTAGAACTTGGAGGTTGATTGTCGGCTTACCTTTGTCTGATGGCACATTTAAGGATAGAACTGTATCCGTTGATGAGGAACCTACTATAGAACAACTTCGTTGTCTTCATAAATGCATTGCTAAGGTCAATATCTCAACTTTTTAATCATAGTTTTCTTGTGTCTTTGTTTATGGATTTAACAAGCTGATTTGGAACAATTGAGCTAAGAATTTACTTTCAGTATTCAGGTAACAGAGGAAATTGAAGGCACGCGATTCAACACTGGAATTTCTGCAATGATGGAGTTCCTTAATGCAGCATATAAGGTATTTATTTGTTTCAACTTCTATTGTTTTTGCATCCAAGGGAATTACGCGAACAATATCGATTTGTCTATGGAATAGGGACTGTATAGAGACTAATTCCAAAACAGACAGATATTACATAGACTAAAACAAAAATAACAAAGACCAAAAGCAAATTTTCTATTTTTGAGAGATTAAAACAGACAACTTTTTAGAGACTAAATCCACAAAATTGCATATTATAGGTGATAAAATGTTATTTGAGCCTTATAACTCCATAATTATTTTATCTTTAGCTTTAATTGCAGTTTTGGTCCCCTATTTTCACTCGCTTATGGAATTGGTCTTTTTTATCTTATTCATGTTTGGCTTGATGCGATAAGAAGCAAAATGAAAATATGCATCATCATATGTATATCCTATATGGTATAATGCACATCACATCTTTATGAAGTGTATTGTGTTTGGGTTTTTATTTTTTTATTTTTTTATTTTTGATAGTTCAAGCGTTCCTTTTTTTCTTCGCTCCTCTGTTACATAGACTCGATATGATCTCTATATTTTTCTTGGCATATATTTTCAGTGGGACAAACATCCAAGATCAGTGGTTGAGGCTTTTGTTTTGCTGTTATCACCATATGCACCACACATGGCTGAGGAGCTATGGTCTCGTCTTGGCCACACAAAATCATTAGCCTACGAGCCTTTTCCTAAGGTATGAATTTGGGTCCATATCAGGTTATTCCTATTCTTTCATGGCTTGTCAAGTTATGTGTTCACTTATTTTCAATTTATTTTATAAATAGCATACTATCTCCCTATTAAGAAAGATTTAGAGATTAATGAGTTAGATTGAAATATGATTTATGATAGAACATTATGGCGTAATTTGATCCATGTTGCCGACCCCACTTAGTGGGATAAGGCTTGGTTGTTGTTGTTGACAGCATACTATCCTCCAATAATGTCTAACCAATATTTATTATGTCACACATTCCCTCTACAATTACTGATTGCGTCAAATAGGTATCTCTGGCTTTCCCACCAAAAGTATAGCTTTTAAATATTTATCACAAAGGTATATATTTTTTATTTACAAAGAACAAACTGATGCTTAGTGCTGAATGACATAACTTTCAACAAGTCATAGTACACAGCCACAACTTACAGCGGTATTTTTTTTTCCTAATGGTATGATTTGTTAAGTCGTGAATTATATGATTCGCAACAATTTTTTTCTCTTGCGAACTACTTCAGTAAGTTTTTTAATACATTTTGAAACTTCCTACAATTTTATGATAAAGGTACAACCTATTTGTGTTGGTGTTTTTTTTGGAAGATAAAAGGGCCTAAGCCCAAATGATACTACGAAAATGAAATAAATTTCAACAAAGTTATTTCGCAAAATTTTGAAAAATAAGAATTTTATACAAGAAAACCAGAAGTCTTTTACACAGACAAACATTTAAATACTTATACTGTGGTTGTGAAGAGGATCAATCTGGCATTGATATTTTAGTGACACAATATTTTGAAATATTTAAAGGGGGATGTTTTTCCAGGTTGTGTTTAAATTTCAATCAAATGAACTTAGTGTCATATCAATACACTAACCACGATCATGTCTGTTATATGTTGTAACTGCAGGCAAATCCTACTTATCTGAAGGATACGACAGTAGTCCTCCCAGTTCAAATTAATGGCAAGACAAGAGGTACCATCCAGGTGGAAGAAACATGCACCGAGGAGGATGCTTTTGCATTAGCATCTAGGGATGAAAAGCTATCCAAATACTTGGATGGTCAATCTATCAGGAAGAGAATTTATGTTCCCGGCAAGATTTTGAATGTTGTTCTGGACCGTAAAAACATCAAGATTGGTGTACAGTAGCTACTATATACTGTGTACATTTATACTGGAAGCAACAATTAAAATTTCAATTTTGGTTGCGCTGATTAACTCCCTTACTGCCCTGTATCCACTGTAAGACCAAAGCATATCTGAAGATGGAAGCATTGGCTGGAAAAATTGAGCTTGTTGCACGGTAAGTGACAGCTAGCCAAGTATTCATCCCATATGACTGTTAATCATAGAAATAGAGCAGCAATAATGGTTTCTGGTCTGCTTTGATCATTAAAATGTTCTGCACATGTAATCAATTTACTCAATGTTTATGCACCTTATTGTCCATTGTAATAACTTAGTTTTTTTTTTTTACTTTGTTGTCAACTTTGGAATGGATTTAGTCACGTTAGGGTTATGTTTGAATGAACCTGCTGTATCTGCATCAAGGGGGTCTGTGATGATCTATAGGAGGGGATCTCATGAAGGAGATACCATCCAATTAATTTCTTGATCTTTCACTGTGATGCATTGTTGTCCAAAGCCAGGTCATGGTTAGGGCATTGCTACAAATGGCTGTAGGTGTGCTGAGCAGATCTGTGATGATTACAAATGGGTACTTTGCATAATACTAGTGTTCAGGGGCAATGACTTTAATATTGCAAAATCTCATTCGACATGGAAAAATGGTCTCCTGCCGTGCGATGCATGCCAACATCATGCACACATCATCTTCCCGCTAACAATTTCAAAGTTGTATCATAGTTCCCATTATGCTACCTTTTTTTTTTTTACAAAACCCATTATGCTACTTTGTTATATTAGTTTTATTAATTAATTAAACTCGCATATAAATAATATATTTTATATTTATTATATAAAGCTTAATATAATAATAATATAATATACATAGACATACTTATATTTCTCAAAGTAAAGTCTCTTAATTGCCAAAATATAACCATGCTAGGGCTAGGCTCAGGGGAGGAGACGGGGTTTGAGGGGGTTCAACTAAGCCCCCTGAACTTTAAAAAAATAATACAAATATATACTTATATATTTTACATTTTGAACCTCTGATTTTATTTATTTGCACTATTAGCTCGAAAGGTTGGAAAACTCAAATTTTTGAACCCCTAGGTTAGGGTCATGGCAGCCACCAGCTAGGCTAACTAACCACATGATGCCCAACTGATCTCCTATGTTGAATTCAAAACATTTGGTTTTGACTGCTATTTGCTGGAGGTGATTCATGGTAACATATATGTTTGATAGACCTGGTTGAATGTGTTGGGATGTTTAAAATAAATGACGAGAACTTTGTTTCAATTATCCTTACTCAATTTGTTATTGAGTGAGAATTAGGTAAAAAGGGGTACAATACGTATCTCTTGATATGGCCGGACACGAACCAAGGTTAGTTACTTTTGCTTCAGCTGATTGCATTGCTATTTGTTTATCGTTCTCCCCTCAAATTTTGTATCTTAATATATACTTATGCAAATATAAATTCTGTTATGCTTCAGATAATGTAAAATTGGAACAACATATGAATGCTACACCATCTTTACCTTCAAAGAAAAAAAACATATGAATGCTACAACATGAGTGTGGAATTCAATCTGTTTTTCTGGTTTACTCTGTTCAATATTTCCCCCCATTTTTCTTGAATTTTCCCACCTTCACAAGTCTCAAGAAGACGAAGATCTCTGCAATTATCGAGTGTTATGGAAAATAAGAAAGGGCAGTGTTTACTGTCTTCGTATTGAGGGTATGTTTTGAAAAGCGTTAAATTGAGGACGGTGGTGTAGTTGCCAAATTCGGGAGGTGGAAAAAGCAATACTGAAAGGAAAGTGCTCTCTTGCAGTTTACACATGTTAGAAAATTTGTGGACCCCTGCCGTAAAGTTTGATGAACCTCGTTAAGGCTTGTATAAGTCTTAATCTTAACAGCTTAGTGAGATAGAGAACGAGAAGCATTCATGGGACGGAGAGGCAATATCTTCATGAGGGGGCCTGTCATGAAATTTGATGTTTTATTTATACAATTGATGTTTAGTTTTGTTAGCTGTACCAACTCTTTTTGAGTGATGCTAATAACGCTCATTTCAACACTCTATTTTTTTTTTTTTGAAAACTCGGTATCCGATCAAAGAATGGACTAATCCGATGGCCCACTGCCTATTTGTGGGGACCAATCCCATTTTTTTTAAATCACGTTGATTTACACACATTTGCACCATACAGAGAAACTTATCAAAATCAAATCAAATAAAATCAATATCATACAATTGAAACATGTAAAAATGATAATGGTAAAACTGTCTGGGTGAAGAATAAATCTTTAATAATCAATTATAGGACAAATGAATTGGACAAGTCTTGTGCTTGTCTTGTATATTTTCTTACAAATAGAAGGATAATAATTGCAAACATTTTCTTGAGCTAGTTTAGCTGGTTGCATTTCCTTCTGACTTCACCTTGCATATTTGTGAGAACATTGCTAGCAGAAAGCTTAACAAATGCAGATGAGAAGGTCTCAAAAAAGTAGCTCTGATCCATAGCAAACCTCATGACAATGGGTGCAGTTCGTGGATCTCTAGAAATGCTCGAGTCAATACCAAACAGACCTCTTCCCATAATAATGTCTCTGTAATAATGATTGTCAAATATTGTTGGGGTCATGTCATTAGGCACAAATGTTAGGTTTGTCATAGGAATAACAGTTGGGCATGCTAGTCTTAGTGAGGTTTCATAACCCAAATCCATATTGTCTCCTCTTATCTGTTGATTATACAATCTGCCAACAATGCTTATGCAGTGTCCAACACCTAGTGTATGTGCACCTGTCAAAAGTAAAAGTAATAGTAACAGATCAAAAACTATAGCTTATCTTAGGTAACAATTTTTGAAGTAAATGTCAAAATATGATTTATTATAGATATGATAAAATACAATAATGATATTGCAACATTTTTATCTGCATTAGTATAACACTTTAAATGACAAAAGTAAAAAAAAAATGTCAAATGTTATTAGAAATTTAATAATTAAGTGTTCATGAGTTGTATATCTGGATATCATGACGTCTAATGGTTACTCCAGTTAGTGATCTCAACCACCAACAAAAAGAGCAGATATTTGAGATTTGTCACAAGTCACACCCATAATTCTTGGTAAAAAGGGAGGAAAAAATGTTTGCTGCACGTGGGAATTGTGTAAAACTTATACTTTTGAGACTTTCCCTGACGAAATAAGTTCAACTAATTTATGGTTGATATATGCAATGCATTACCTAAAATGGCAACAGATTCTTGAATGTTCATTCCTTTAGATTTGAAAATGGATAAAAATTCATCAACTGTTACTGTCGGTGAAGGAAGCTTAGCATCAGCTTCTTTAGAGCTAGAAGTTCTTGAATCTTTTCTTCCAAATGGAACCTGAATACTTGGTCCTCCAGAGAGTGACACTGATACCTTAGCAGCTAATACAATGATATCTGCACAAGACACTTGTCCTGGACATTCTTCTTCTAATACTGATTTTATGTCGTTGATTGTTTCCCTATTTCTGATTGCAAAGTTTCCTGAAGAAGCAATTTCAGAGGTTTGAGTAGCGTAGTTTGTGTCCAACAAAATCGAGGCATCACATCCCTGCATGAAAATTAATACAACAAAACAAACAAAGTGAGGTCCAAGCAACCTTAAACGACATAAAAAACACCTACGTTGTAATATTTGTCTAAAATTGTTAAGTTTGTGAGTCAAGCAATCACCTGAACTTGGCAATCATGAAACATGAGCCTTAGAAATGCTGATGGTGCACGAATATCTGTCACGAATACGCTCATCAATTCTCTCTCGACCAAACTTTCCAAGTTTGGACATGAATTCTTGTAGTAGTTGTAAGAAAGTTGGTTTCCTTTTACACCAAATGAAAGTGGCATAGCCATAATAACCACAGTGGCAAGAAGAATCAAAGGAAGAGATATTTCCATTTCTTTTCTGTGCAGAAGGAATGTGTTAGTGTTAGTATGAGGAAAAATGGAAATTTATTTATGTTTGCGTAAGTGTTTGTGATTTTGCTGATTTGAATGATACGGTTGGCTGTGTAGTATAATTGAGTTGAGTTGGCACATATATTTGCCAAAGTCATAGACATATCCTTGTCAATTGGGTCCTTCTATCTGCAGAACATAGTTTAATTAAAATATGTAGTTACTATTGTTTTAGAAATAGACTTTAGTATTTTATATGAAGTTTATAACATTTTGTTACATTAGTCCCCGGCTATAAGAGACTAAAGTGATGATAGGTGTAAAATAAAAGAGGTGATGTAAGTTTAGAGACGATATTAAAAGTTTAGTTGATTAAATAGAAGAGGTTATTTTATTTTAATTTGAAAATGACTAACAACACTCTTTACAAAATGAAATTCGTATAGGTTAGGTTATACTCTTTTAAGAACCAAATCCCACATAAAGTGAGACCACATTGAGGGTTGGTTGCTTACATTTTCCTTGACGAATGGGTAGTAAGGAATGAAGTGGGACCATCATGTAAGAATGTTGAGTAAAAGATAATAATACCAACATTGGGATTTGGAACTACAGTAACACTTTATGATCCTCAATCAATCCACATTCATGCACCCAAACACAAGTTCCTTTAAATAAAGGTAAAAATCTTCCAAAAATACTATTGAGATGAAAAGGGAAATTATGTACATATTCTGCCAGCTCCTGATTAGTCAATTAATACATGAAGTTGGTTTTGTTTATCTATCTATAATTAAAAAAGCATTGTGTCCCATGCATGTTGAGTAAATGAAAGTGTTGAATTAGTTGGTTGTTGAAGTGTAACAATAATAAATAAGTCATGTGGCATGAATGAAGTAGCCGGGAGAAGATGTGTTATGAATTAAACATAAGCATGTGGCATTAGCAAAGTTTGTAATAACAATATAAACATAATGACACAGACACAACACAACATGCCTCTCCTCAGCTAGTAAGGAACGTACCTGTTGTTCGGTCGTGATCGAAACAATAGATCAAAAGTAGAAACCTGTTGTGGCTAATTCCGTGATACCAATTTAATTTTTTCATATCTATATATCGGTTACAAGGACTTTAATATAAGAAATGACAATGATTGAATTGAATAGTAGTCAATGGTTGATAACCCAAAGTTATTTTGGAGTACGTAGTACTAGCATTTTTTTTGTTTGTTTTGTTTTTGGTTTAAATATTTATTTTTGTGACAGTACTAACCGACTTGGTGTGTGTTTGGTTCTGCGGCGACGAGAATTGATTTTGATATAATTGATTTTGACAGAATTGATCTTGACTAAAATTGAGTTGAACGTAATTGATTTATGTTTGGATATATTTACAGAAAAGTGATTTTTACCAATTCAAGTTGTTTGGATAATTTGAATCAAAATAGCTTTTGAAAGTATAATTACT
>Ga0315915_1002943_pt1 | contig 21668 bp, 11 predicted proteins | sample MpolbnodulesMG_FD_207738 | JGI IMG/M metagenome (GOLD analysis project Ga0315915, IMG submission 207738) | Medicago polymorpha root nodule microbial communities from Los Angeles, California, United States - branched nodules | ecosystem: Host-associated > Plants > Roots > Nodule | place: USA... | reverse complement strand
TTGAATGAATGAATATCATTTTATTTTTGTAAAAAAAAAAAAAAAAGTATTATCAATAAATATCACTTGTAATTAATATTGTTTTAGACACTCTTAATCAATCAAACTATCATAATACTTGCAATTTATAATTTGTCTATCTACATTTCATTTACATATATTTTCATTATTTCGTTAATTAGTTGTCAAAAACTCAACAATTCATTCTTAACATTTTAAGAAAAGTTAAGGAATGCACAATCGAGGGAATTAGTTTTTTCTTTAACATAATTGCTTGAAGAGAAAAAGAATCATCATTGAGAGTTTTTTAATAGACGAATTTTCTCAACAAAAAAAATAATTAGACAGAGACGAATTTTCTCTATCTTTAGTTTTCAAAATCAGTGTGTGAATTAATCATTGATCAGCCCATTAATTTCTACCCCGCGACTCCATGTGTAAGTTAAATAACTTCATGTATACGATTCAGTTTCTCACCATGAAACTAACTTTAGTGACTTAACATCTACACAAAACCCAAATTTAGTGAGAATTGATATTTCTATGACTATTTTAGAACAATTTTTGAATAATTTTTCATATTCTCGTTGTGTTTTTTTTATTTGATTGTTTTTTTACAAAAAAGAAAAGAAAAAAGGAAAGTTGTCTTAAAAATTATCACAAAATTGTTGTACAATTATTATTATTTGAAGGATTTCCAATTAAGTAACTATCCATTGAAAAAACCTAATGCCCCCAATTTCCGATACATTTAATGCACAAGTATTTCATAAAAACTTACTATCTAAAGTTCTTAAAGAGAGCCCTTAGGACACTCATTATCATTTCCCTTATTCTATTTTAGTCGATAGAATTACATAACTATATCAATTTTGTCTTCTATATTTGTTAAGATTTATGGATTGTTTATAAAAAAAAAAAAAATGTTTCTCACTAAATTAAATCTAATTAATATTTTGTAATTTAAATCTTAATTTTGAAATATTAACAATATGAGGAGTGTGTTGATCCACAAATATATTGTTTTTAGAAATATCTTGGCAATTGTCATTTAAATTTAAATATTTTTCAAAGAACTATCTTCGTGTGAACAACATACTCATGACATTGACTTAGAGATATGTAAATTTCGTTGATGTTTTGTACTTGACTTGTTTTTTTTTGTTACAACTACTTGACTTGTGTTAAGCACGCACAAATTATTCAAATATTTATGGCAAATATTGATAAAATAGATTAAAAAATCTCAGGAGAAAGTTCAAGGAAACTTTGGTAGTGAGAACAATCAATCATCTATAACCCCCTTAATACTCTCATGATTTGTTTCAGTGGCTATTGAAGCACAAGAATGTTCAGATTAGACTTAAAAAGCTAATGTTACATCATACCATAAACAAGGGGGAATGATCCCACAAAGAATCTTCATTAAAAAACAAAAGACACCACCCTCTAGTGCTAGCCCTAAATCAATGACAGTGCCAATATTTAGTTGGTTTTAGTAATAAAAAATATGAGTTAGTTGATTAGTAATTAATTAGCCTAAATAAAGGCCTGGTGTAATTAGTAACCAACTAACTTGTAGTCTATATCTCTCTTTGTGGGAGCTTGATATCTAAATTTATTTGAGTTAAGAGATTAAATAAGTTGAGGAGAAGGTCCAAATTTCAAGTCATGACAAGGAGAAAACGTTAATATACTAACAATTAACATATCAACAATTGCCATTAAAAAATAAAACTATATCTCCCTGTATCTTTTATATGAGAAAAGTAACTGAAAATGATTACATCAAACCTTTATATATACATGATAACGATTTCCACAAATGTATTTAATCGTTGCGAATAATATCGATAGAGTATTGAATGTCGAACTTAAATATTATGTTATACCTTTTGATTTATGATTATATTACTAAATTGAAGAAAACAACACAATTTTTGGTTGATTGGACAAAACAAGATATAGAGGGTAAGAAGAATCATAAGAATTGTTTAGGGACATTTCTTGAAGAAGCCACTTTTTATATGTTAAAATTCATTATCCACTCAAGTTTCTCTATAGGGCATTATGATCTCATAAGTGATTCAAAGATGCATTAAGTATGTTAAAAACAAAAAAGTATTCATAGTGTATCGACCAGGCCAACATAGGGCGCCTCAACCTGGTTGTAGCGTCTAATGTTGGGAAAAATTGTGAGAACGATTAAAATAACACAACTTGTTGCGTTTCAGAGGTCGTTTAGCGCCCTCACATGTAGAGCTAGAACTTGACTTTGTAGACTCTGGCACCTAGTGTCGAAGAAAAAAGACATTTTCACAAATTGAGTTTCATACAGAACTAATTTGACTCCAATATAATAGAACATCTACAAATCGAGATATGATTAAAGATGAATGCTAGCAACACACATTCTAACACACACTTACCAACTCACTCTGTTTCACTGGTTAAAATTCACATGGGTCCCACCAAATCATGTGGGTCCCATATAAATTTAGTGGGTCCGAAGTGAATTTTAATCAATCAAAGAGAGTGTGTTGAAAATGATGTGTTAGAATGGGTGTTGCTAACATTAAACAGTGCATTAAACTAATGATACTTTTTCGCCAAAATTTAACAGTGGATTAAACCAATTACAAAACTAAAAACAAAAGTTTGGTTAATCAAGAAAATCACAACACAAACACCTTATTGAACTTGAGTAAAATTTATTTTAAATAACTCTAAAACCAACAACAAATTGAAAGAAACAAACTAAACAACTTATTCAAATTACTTTAAAAATTGTATTTGATGAGGACTATTAGCTCAATAATTAAAAAATTGTAAATTTTGCAAGGATTACAACATATATATTTACCATAAAAATATTAAACATAAATAATTCTTATGTGGACCATGTGAGCACAAACGTGTACGTGACAGTGGCATGTGAATTTCTCGTAGTCAAGTGAGATTGACCTAACAATAAAGATGAAAAGTCGGAATAATTTTTTTTTTTATAGGATGTAAACATGTCATTGTCATTACATGTACTAAAACTGAAAAACCTAATATCTATATAGACCGAAACATTTTTAACCATAATAATAATAATAATATTACCTAATAATATATGCAAGGTCTGCGATTCGAACCCTGGACACCATAAAAAAATATTACATAATAATTGACTATAATAATTCATATAAATGATTAATTCAATTATTTAATATAATAGAGCATTCTGATGAAATCACGGCTCCTTCTCATCAAAGTATGCAAAAAGATGAATTTTACAAGGAAATTGACGTTCACATTTCAATGATTTCTTTAAAAACTTTTAGAATTTTTTATAGATAAACGAAATGACAAAACTATCATAAACTTACACGTATAAAATGAAGGTGTTAGGGTTTGAACTCTAATCATGACGTCCGAATGTCCTCTACAATCCTTACCGGTTAAGCTAGTATTTATAAAACAACTTTTAAATTTGTTTTTGATGCAAACCGGATGTTCTTACAATCTATATACAGCTGCAGAGATTAATTATTCGAGATGCGTCAAACTACAAATGAATGATAAAACTCTTGTCATGCGAGAACAACTTTTAGGGATGGTCCTCACTTTAACGTGCTTTGGAGAAAAACAGTATGCAATTGCCAGGCATCAACCATACCGTTTCATCCACTTGACAATTATTTATTATTTTATTTATTAATAAAAAACAAAACTAGCTGCACCAAACAAACAAGGGGCAATAAACATGGCGTGACAATTAATATGGTGTAATAAAATTGACACATATTGAAATATTTTTGAAATAAGTTATATATCATATATTATATTTCAAGCCAATGTAAATGTAAGAATATTTGTTGGAGAGAAATAAATAATTTAAATAAATTTCATATGATATTGCTAAAGCCATGAGTTTGAGGTAATTAGGGGTACTAGTTTACATTAGACACTAGTTTTATCAAGTTGAGAGATGCATGATACTTAAAATGATCACTCCTACATTACTTTTAGACTTTAGTTTTATCAAGTTGAGAAATAATTATACAATAACAACCACAAATAAATTCATGATAGTTATTGATTGGGGAATAAACAATATCATGCTATGTTTGATTTCTTGGTAGATGCTAAAAATGTATGTTCATGTTCCTAATTCTATTTTTTATTAAAATTCTTGATAGTTAGTTGTTGATATTATTTTTTTAATATAAAATATTTTATAACAAATCAATCTGCAAATCGTCCAGAGTGGTGGGACAAGTGGAAGTTCCAACTTGACGATTTAAGTTGCCCCATCATGCCCTACTTGTGAAGGGTTAATAGTCAAAACAAGGTTTACTCGTCTGTTTTTTTTTACAAGATTTCAGGAGAGTAAATAGTGTCCAATCAAGTAGAGAAGAACTTAGGATTTAATAAACATTTATAAAGAGATGTATATTTACCTCTCTCCAAAAATATTAATGTTTATGAACTCTAAATTTCTAAATCCTATTTTTTTATCGCTAGATGAAACCCTTAAAGTTTAAAAAATCATTGATCTTGTCAATTTAATACAAAATTAATTTTTTGAAAAAAAAATGTATTCTTTAAGTCACATGACAAAATTTCACACTCATAGTTTTCAACATTTTTTTTCTCACAAAAAACTCTTTATGGCTCACCTTTCTAAAAAGGGTTCCAAGTATGAAAGAGAAAAAGATGAGAGTTTAACAGAAGAAAAACCCAGATTTGGTGTCACACCACTCACCACCATGTCATAAAGTAATATATATATAACTTTAATATTTCCTACTTTTTGATTTGCCTTTTTTCAAAATTTGGTTATTTTAGTTTGATGAAAGAAACAATAACAAAATTAACGTCCATTAGTTATAACTTACTATATATAGACACATTCACAAACACAAGTCATTACCCTGTCAAAATCTTTGACACCAACGTTGTCTTCGGAGTCTTTTTTCACATTCTTTCTAAATCTTGTAAACTCTCCCTAGAATCATTTTCTTGAACAATTCTTACACCTTTTGGTGAAAAAAACTGTTTCTGGGGGGTCTTAAAGGACCAAATATTTTTGATGTTATGGAACAGAAACATGTTTTTTTGTCAGCATTGAGTGTTGGTGTTGGATTAGGTGTTGGACTTGGATTGAGTTCTGGACAAGCTGTCCAGAAATGGGTTGGAGGGAATCGCGATATCGACGAGGTTTCTGGTGAGCAGATTGTTGAAGAACTCAAGAGACTCGTTGTTGATGGAAAAGATAGCAAAGTTACATTTGATGAGTTTCCTTATTACCTAAGGTAATTTTTTTTAATAATTATGAAAATATTATAACTGAAAGTTTATGTTAATTATATTTATGTTTTTGTGTGAAAACATTGTCAGAATTTGTGTTAGTATGATAATGAATTTATGTTAGGAATTTTTGGGTTTTAATGATGTTTGAGATATGGATCTATTAAGATAGAGTTGTAAATTTCATGTTCTGAATCTTTTGACAGATAAATCTTGGGACTTTCCAAATGGGGTTTCTGTGATGGATTTTGTTCTTGAATACTAGATTTTCTTTGATTGTTTGTTGGATTCATCTATGCTTTTTTGTCAATCCCAAACTTTCTTAGATTTTCAGTTTTTTGTTTTGATCTTAACTTCCCACTTTTTGGGAGAAGGGGCACTGGTAATCTAGAGTTAGGCCAGGAGGTAAGTAAAGTCAGACCAATGATTGTTCTGGTCATGGTTCGAATTCGGGCTTTTCCAAACAATTCATCTGTAATTGGAGCTTATTAACCACTTGAGCCAAACTTGTAACTTTTGATATATAATGCCATAATAAGAGCTAAATCTGGTTCATATTAGTTCTGTGGTTAAACATAACAGTTTATTCACCCTCTTCATAGAAGTTGTAAAAAGTGCCTTTATGCAATTTTCTATTCTTCTTCTCTACTTCAACTCAACAGTTCTGTTCTGATCCGAAGCATATAATCAATCCAAGATGGAATTTAAAGATCAGTTTTTTGTTCTCTGAAAATCTATTATCATTTAAGCATTTAAGTTCAAGTTGTGGAAACACGGAAAAAACAGTCAAGCGAAAAGGACTGCCATCGTCGTTTTTAGGACTGTTGATTAACGCCTTGGCCTGTTAAAACTAAAAAACATGGCCAGTAGATTATGTCAAGCAAAGAGTAAAGGAATGTTACGTAATTTCATAATGTTTGATAGTCCCTTATACATGTATAACTAGATACTCTTGCAGTATTTATCATAACATAGCGATGAATTCCGTCCCTTTTTTCTTGTTTAAAATTTAAATTAGATAAGTTGTAGATTAGTAAGTTGGTATATTAATATGACTACTGTTAAGGAATTTTCAGATATCATAGATAAATTAATCACATGTTTTTTCATCTGGTTTATTCTACAGCGAAAAAACTCGAGTTTTGCTGACAAGTGCGGCATATGTTCATTTAAAACATCTTAACTTTTCCAAGCACACAAGAAACCTCTCACCAGCAAGCAGAGCTATTTTACTTTCTGGTCCTGCAGGTATATTATGTACAAGTGTTTATTCTTGTCCCCCATAAACGTCTTTTTCGATTTTCAAGTTGACCTTTTTTGACTAATACTTTTTTATTTTTACTTTTTGAAGAACTTTATCAGCAAATGCTTGCCAAAGCTTTAGCACATTACTTCGAATCAAAGTTACTATTATTAGATGTTACTGATTTCTCTGTGAAGGTAATATATTTTTACTTTTTTATAGTTTAACGTTTATTCACTATAACCGGTCGTATACATATAGATATACGTATATTCATATGTTTCGTGTTTTCCATTGCGCAGTTGCAAAGCAGATTTGGAATTCCAAGAAAAGAACCAGTAAGTCTAACTTGCAACTTATTATTTTTGTTATGTATATACTTTGAAAAAGAAAAATCAAAGACATTTAGTTATTAGTTCGGTGAAAATTTTGTGACTCATTTGCATATTTTTGTGTAGTGTTTCAGAAGGTCAATATCCGAGATGACTTTGGAACGAATGTCTGGTTTGTTTGGTTCGTTTTCAATGATGCCTTCAACCGGTGAAACTAGAGGTACGAGAGGAAGTAACACAGAAGTTTCTCAACGTATGATATTTCCTAATCTGTATAACTATTCATTCAATTTGAAGTTTATTGATATTTTCTTTTGAAGGAACTCTACGTCAACAAAACATTGAAAGTTCGAGTAATCCTCCAAGGCTTCGGAGGAATGCCTCTGCTGCGTCTGATCTAAGTAGCAGTTCTTCCCAAAGTGGTTCAACAAATCCAGGTTATAATTTTGAACTACATGTTACCTTGTTAACCATATTTAGGTTTGATCACCCGAACAATCGTTCTACTTTTATCGCTAACTCATGAAATTTCGTTTTTTACAGCTTCTTTAAGACGCACGAGTAGCTTGTGTTTTGATGAGAAGCTCTTTGTACAGTCACTTTACAAGGTGATTTAATTACCGAATTTATGTTGTAAGATCAAATTTGAATTTCATCTAACAACTACATTCGTATCGGCTCGATTTTGCAGGTTTTGGTTTCTATCTCAGGAACTGATTCCATCATTTTATACATAAGGGATGTTGAGAAGCTTGTTCTAAAATCACCAAGGTTATTTAATTTACTACAAAGAATGATAAATAAATTATCAGGTTCGGTGTTGATACTCGGTTCTCAGATATCGGATTTAGAATATGATTGCAAAGAATTGGATGAAAGGGTTGCTAGGTTATTCCCTTATAACATCGAGATCAAAGATCCCGAAGATGAAACTCATCTCGGTAGCTGGAAAGGCCAACTCGAAGAAGACATGAAAATCATTCAGTTTCAAGATACTCGAAACCACATTGCTGAAGTACTCGCGGAAAATGACATTGATTGCGACGATTTGAATTCAATATGTCATGCAGACACAATGATACTTAGTAATTATATTGAAGAAATTGTGGTATCCGCGATTTCTTACCATTTGATGATTACTAAGGAACCAGAATACCGAAACGGAAAGCTAATTATCTCATCCAATAGGTAAATATTCACAACGACTGTTCAAGAAATTGATTTTATTCTACGACAAGATTTTGTTTTTACTGATCTTGTATGTGGATGTGGACAGTTTGTCGCAGGGATTGAGTCTGTTCCAGGAAGGCAAGAGTAGTGGAAATCTGAAGACTAATGATTCTAACAAGGTATTTTTGTTTATACGTATTTTTGCACCGAGGAATACGTAGGAGCATGTCAAGCTAAACAATAGGATAAACTCCTATCATATTTTGGTCTGTTGTGCTTCTCATTATACATTTATTTATTGACTTGTTTTCTTTATGTTAGGAAAATGTTGACGATATTGCCATCACAAAGAATGATGTGAGGAATGAACACCAAGCACCAGAAAACAAAAGTGAGGCAGAAAAATCTATCCCTGTAACAAAAAAAGAAGGCGAAAATTCAGCGCCTGTAAAAGCAGTATGATCACTTTTCTTAGCACCTAAGTATGTATACTGCTTATTTGTTTATACTTTAAAGTGATTGTATATGCTTGCAGGAAGTTCCCGACAACGAGTTTGAGAAGCGAATTAGACCAGAAGTTATCCCTGCAAATGAGATAGGTGTTACATTCGCAGACATCGGTGCATTAGATGAGATAAAAGAATCACTTCAAGAGCTAGTAATGCTTCCCCTTAGAAGACCAGACCTCTTCAAAGGTGGACTTCTAAAGCCATGTAGAGGTATATTACTTTTCGGCCCACCTGGTACCGGAAAAACAATGCTAGCAAAGGCGATTGCGAATGAAGCAGGAGCCAGTTTCATTAACGTCTCAATGTCCACGATCACTTCAAAATGGTTCGGAGAAGACGAGAAGAATGTTCGAGCTTTGTTCACGCTAGCAGCTAAGGTTGCTCCGACTATTATATTCGTCGATGAAGTTGACAGCATGCTCGGTCAGCGTACTAGAGTCGGAGAACATGAGGCCATGAGGAAGATTAAAAATGAATTCATGACACATTGGGATGGACTATTATCAGGACCTAATGAACAAATTCTTGTTCTTGCTGCTACCAACAGACCGTTTGATCTTGATGAAGCAATTATACGACGGTTCGAGCGCAGGTAAGACCTCTTTGTCTTATTGTTAGCATTGATCATCTTTTCTCTATTAGAACAAAGTGACGTGCATCATCCTCGTTATTTGTTACTAGCGTGCAGACAGACACTAATGTACACGCTTGTCCACTTTTTTTCTGTCTCTGATTTCTTAAAGAATATAAATATAATAGTTTAAATGAAGGATAAAATTAGAAGAAAGACAAAATTATAAATAAAATAGTTTAAATAAAGGGTAAAATTGGAAGAAAAAAGACAAACCGAAAATCGAAATCTTTATTATACTTAGGTATAGATGAACAACTGGATGACCATTAAAAAACCTGAAAATTCATAATTAACAAATATTCTATAAATTTTTTATTGAGAATGAAGCATGGAATCTAAATTATTTTATCCATACATTTATATACTTTATCCTCATGAGTTATGAGGTGTCCACTCTTATTTTTCACATGGATCTCTCTGTCAACAGATCTTGTATAGTTTCTGTCTCTTCATCTTAAATTACTTGGAAGTGCAAAAACAATACTCATCAATTATGAACACTATTTAAATTTTCAGATAAATTAATATTTAAATAATTTTTTAATGATGATCAGGATCATGGTTGGTCTTCCAAGTGCTGAGAATAGGGAAATGATCCTTAAAACTCTAATGTCAAAGGAGAAACACGAAAACTTGGACTTCAAGGAACTAGCAACCATGACAGAAGGATTCAGTGGAAGTGATCTAAAGGTGAATTTTTCGGAAGATCGATTAGTTTCATTTCTTGTTTTGGATCTTATGAGATTAATAACTAATTTTCTGTCAACAGAATTTGTGCATAACTGCGGCTTATCGACCTGTTAGGGAGTTAATACAGCAGGAGAGAAAGAAGGAAATGGTATTTTATATAAAATTTTCATAATGTTAAGATCAATAGAAATTTAGTATGAGCTGAATATGTAACTGAGTATCAATTGCTTCTTATCAGGAAAAGAAGAAAAAAGAGGCAGAAAGTGTAAATTCCGAAGATGCTTCAAATAATAACGATAACGATGAACCAGAAATTATCTTGAGGCCTTTAAGCATGGAAGACATGAAACAAGCTAAGAATCAGGTAGGTTGAACTAAAAATCATTCACTTAAATGATTATCGAGTAATTAAATAGCGGCTATAGTGGCACTATAATATCACAGAATTTTAACAAACCGTTATTATTTAGCAAATACAAAATTTAGTAAAAAGTGTTGTCAGATAGCGGCTATATTAAAAAAAACTAGCGGAATTTAAACAAACTACTATTTTCCGCGATCCACGATATACATGAATCTAAATATTTCATTAATGTTTATATGCAGGTGGCTGCAAGTTTTGCATCAGAAGGTTCAGTAATGGCTGAGCTAAAGCAATGGAATGAATTGTATGGAGAAGGTGGTTCAAGGAAGAAACAACAGCTTACATACTTCCTTTAATAGTGTGAAATGCTATTTTCATTTTGGATTTGTCACAGATATCCTAAAGGGTATATTTCAACAAAGAAAGGAAATATCTTGAATCCAAAGCATGCTCTTCAAGTGTTCCAAGATATAAAAGCTAAAAAATGTTATTATTTCAAAAAGATCTTGAATCAAAAGGATGCTTAGGAGAGGGCTCTAGAATTTTTTTTGGATTGTTTACAAAAGAATTTTCACTTGTATTAGAAGATTATTAGTATTCTGTCATGTGAGGTTTTGGAAGATGCAATTGATTTTTAGGAAGTAGGAATATTCTATACCAAAACTTTTAGATATGTTGTAATATATATGATCAGTATTTTCAGACAGTAGCATTTTGTATATTGATTTGTGTAGTTGAACTTGTTATAGTTTGGTTCAATTAGTAATGGTGATTGTCATGGATTGCATAAAATGGTGAGTTTATCTTTAATCTGAGATATCTTAATAAAAGATTGTATCATAAATGACAATCGATGTTCATGTCACACTAATAATAACATAAGAAAAATGCTAACGAATGTCTTATGACACTCTTTATAGGTTTTAAATGACAAAATTTTATAAAAATTTGTGTAATCAATACAATACTCATAACATAATAGACACTTATTATATTTGTAGCACAATATGTCAAAATGACCTATATGGGACAAACAAAATTTATATTTAAAGGACTAATCTAGTATAAAAAAAAATAAAAAAATTAAAGGACCACATGTATTTTATATTTTAATTATTGTTTTCCATTTTTAAATTTTTACTCTTTTGTTGATTATTTTATATTTTAAAACAAAGTATGCATGGCACTACCAAAAAAAAAAAAAAGTATGCATGGACTCTAAGCCCACCATTTGACTCCCTCCTACTCCTGTTATTCTTTTTGGAAAATCACTCTTTAGGCTTCCTTATTTCTCCCGAGACACCCCATATTGACTATTTTATTCCTAACAACAGTTAATTCTTGTTCGCATTCAACAGCAGTTAACCGTCATTCGCTAATTTTTTAGTGGCAGTTAGTTGTCCTTGTGTTTTGGTCTTATACCAGAATAGGTACAAACAACTCCCACATTTTCAACTTGTTCCAAAATCCAACCAAAGTCCGACAAACCAACCTCCACCCATTTTCTTCAAAGTCGAGCAACTTTTTAAGTATATAACAAGTAAGTGTTCATAATCCCTTAGCTCTCACATTTTAGTTTATATGGTAGTTTATTTTATTAAAAAAAACGGTCATATGTTAGAGTTTATGGTTGATGAAATTATTGATTTTTCAGGTAGCTTGAGATCAAATGCTTGCATGTTTGCACCGCCAATGTTGTATTTCAGAGTCGCAACCGTGTACTTTGATGCATCGGGCATAGGAAGAAGATACATGCACTTACGAACCCATTCGAATCTGAATTGGATATGGAATCTAGTTATGACTTATGATATTGCCCCCACTTGCTTACGATAGGGTTCCATACTTTGGGTCATGTCATGCTTACTGCTTTGTCTAAGAGGTGGCATGAGGAGACTAGCAACTTTCATCTTCCTCTTTGGAAGATGACCACCCCGTTAGATGTGATAGAGGAGGAGAGAGATATAACTACAAGACATGATGCTTGAAATATCTAGAGGAAAGAACATGCTAGGGATATTCATGGTTCATTAATGATCATCAGGAGTTGCATAAACTTGTTGGATAAGTGGTTGCCTGTTGGTCAAACATATGAAGAACTGCGTGATGTTCTGTTGAGGATTATGACTAAGATGCTCCTAGCCACTGCATATACGATAAACAAAAGGAGCAGGTAGTTGAGGCAAGGTAGTGCACCGTGACTGAGACCATTGTTTTAATTTGGTTGTATTCGCAGTTAATTGTTGTAGATGTCAACGACAGTTATTTACCATTTTAGAAACGATAATTAACTACCGTAGACCAGCGAAAGATAACTAACTGTCTTTGAATGTATTTTCGTCAATTTAGGGTGTGAGAGCAAATTAGGCTTCTTAAAAAGCAATTTTCTTCTTTTTTTCCCCTTTATTTAATAGGTTCAGCATCTATTTTTAGTCTCTTGTTAAGTATCAGGGTTCTAAAGTTTGTTTGGAAGGGAAAATCGTGTTTTCTAGATATTGGTAAGTTTGGAGGAGTGTGGTTTTTAAGAAAACAAGCGGGGGGGTTTTAAAAGTAACTCTTATTATATAGACGGGCTATGTTATTTTAAAAAAGTTTGAACTCTAAACCTCATGATTAGTATTTCGAAAATTTCTTTCTAGGCCCCCTCAATATCTCTTGGGTCCCCTAAAAACTCTGCTTTTATCTCTAATATATATGTCTGAAGGGTTAGAGAGTTATCTCCCGAATGATTGTTTTCTATGACAGAACAGTGAGCAAAACTGTCAATTATGTTATTTTGGTGTTTAAAAGTTTCCAAACCACCCTATTTGCTCTCCAAACTTATTTTTTCACTCAATTCTTGAATGTCTAACAAATTAATATTGCTATATGTTATATATAACAACCGGGAAAAAAGATTTAAAAGAAAAGAAAATAAGTTAAGAAAGAACTTAAACAAAGTCGAAATGTTTTTTATAAATTACTTAAACCAAATACATATCCTCGTATATAACCAAACAAATTACATAGCTTTACATCAAGAATTGGGTGAAAACTAGGTTTGGGGAGCAAATGAGGTGATTTGAAAACTTTGAAACACCCAAATAACATGACTGAGATTTTCACTCACTGTTTTGTCATATAAAACAGTCATCTTGGAGTTATCGTAGAGTTTGACCACATTGTCCAGATTAGCATACAATACAGCACGGGGATAATTAATTCTTGGTTGACCACAACCATAAATATAAATCAATTAGGCACACTCAACTAAAAAATATTTGTCATTTAAATATTTTAATAAAAAATTGATTATTCTTTTTCAACCTTTTTGTATTTATGTGAAAGTGTCTAAATAATTTAGATTTGTTACCGCAAAAACCTTGCACATAGCACCAACAATTAGTGTATTAGATTGGATATATGGGACCCAGATTCCTTACTGTAAAAAAAATCACATAATTTAACGATATAGTCATTCTTAACCATTGATTTGAGATCGAATAATTTAGATTTTAAAATTAATTTTACAAAGTAACGCGATTGAAGTCGTCGATTGAAGTCAGAAAGACCAAAATTTATTACATCGTCTTAATGTAACTTCATCAAATCATGTTCGACATATATGAGTGTGGTAAACATGGGGATACCGAATTCAATTCTTAAATTTGTCAAAAAAAAAAAATTCAATTCTTAATAATAAAAAAAACTTAGAGTCTTTGATGTCTTTAATAACAACCAACTTATTTCCTAAAAAAAAACAAAACAACCAACTTGTGTTTACGTAAAGTTATATAATTTTTTTTTTTGACAAGATAAAGTTATATAAATTAAAAGTCAAAATTTTGGTTAAATCATCGCAATTAGGATTTTTATTCCCAGTAGACACTTTAAAGTATCCAACATCTTAACCTCTTTGGACCAATTATGAATGGAACCATTTTTCAGATCGTCGACGGGACATTTGATTAGTTTTACCAAGACCGAACTATCTCTCAAATAAATGACTCCAAGAATCAAATATAATTTATTTTCCTAGATAAGAGTCATGTTGTTTACACATCAAATGCCATGTTGTAGTTGATAGAAATTTAGCAAGTGTACCAAAAACTAACGAAATAGTAATAAAGATCGTATCAACGAGGATTGTATTAATCTCAATTTTAGCTATGACATTATTATTTAGGATGTGTAAAGATTATTTTGTTTGCCCTAGGCAGTAGATTTGGGTGCAATAAAAAGTAAATAACCGAAATATAAAGTTTGTTTGGAAAATTAATTGGAGATGAGTGATTAAGCCGATGAATCCACTATTGCCCTGTATGAATTGTTTACCTCCCTGTACTCTCAATAATTATTCGTTCTCTAAGACAAATTAACTAATTAGTTTTGATCAATCTCTTGACTCAAAACCCTTTCCTAAGTTATAACCTTTTAATCTCTTAAACCGATTGAATAACCTCGGAAGCTAGGTATGAACGTTAATTCCTAAGTTATAACTCGCAACTTCCTATCTCTAGTTTCATATGTAAAGTTAAACATAATTACTATTTCAGGATTAACAACTATGGTTAGCAGTCAATTAAGATCAATTAATATGATTGAAAGAAGCTAGAGTTAATATTCATGCAAACAATCATAAGAAAAGCAATGAACACAAATAATTCTGAATAAAGACCGAATAATATTGATCATAAAGAGAGTTTCAACTACTGATTCACATATTACATTAGGTTCATCATGGCTCAATCAATCTAAGAGTTTAGCTAGTCATAACTAAACAATCATAAACATAAACAAGAGTAAACATACATAAATCTAGACCAACTATGAGTTGGTATGAGATTCAGGGCTTGTTCTTCGGTCTCCTAGTACTTCCTATGCACAAAATCGCAGTCAAAAATCGGTTTTCAAAACCTTGTCTGCATCTGGCTTTTATAGACACAAAATTAGGGTTTCAGAAAAGCCCATCATCGTGCCACGTTACGAGACAATCGTGACACGATTACTTCATTAATCCTACGTGGCAGCAAGCAAAACCTAGCATCGTGGCACGTTTCACAAATTATCGTGCCACGAATTTTCCAGTGATTGATCCTTTGTCCCACGTTCGCATATCGTGCCACGAACCTATTCCAACGTGGCACGATTTCTTCATTATTCTTCTTCAACTTCCTTCTGTGCTCTTGTCCATTTTTGATCTGATTTAATCATGTATTACAAGAAATTGACTCTCTATATGCCTTATACATGACATAAATATGACTAAAATACTAGTGTTGACGTGCAGTCATCAGTAGTCAAAATTTCCTCTTTTATTTAATAGAATAAAACGAATTTGGTAATTTTATAGTGACTAAAAAATTATACACTCATCCAATAATGTTTTCTACATCATTTAAGGGATATAATAACTCATGTGCTGCTTTGTGTAAGAAAGTTTCAATAGTACATTAGTTGACATCGATGAAAATGTCATTATAGTTAATACGTAAATATAAATATCCCTTGGATGGAGACAAAAATAGCTAATTGCTAAAATTCCATAGTGAATTAAGTGGGATGTAATCTATCTTTTATTGCAATGTTTATTCTACCTACTACTCGTTAGAAATCTACTTACAAAATGCTAAATGAAAGTGCTTGGTATATTCTTAGAATCTAGTATAGATGAGAGTGAAGAATGCATAGTCACGTATGTTTATTAAAGATCATGTTAACTTATATCCTAACATCATAAGTTAAGAAGTTAAAAATGAAATTAAAACATAAATTTTGTCTTGAAAAAATTAAAACAGTAGAAGTTTAAGTCACATACATTAGCATTCTCTAGCTAGTAAGTTAAGACCTTAAGACAAACCTCTGAGTACATAGGAGAAGCTTATATGTCGTTACGATGTAGGCATGTAAGCGTAGGGATGGGCAATGTTTGGTTTATAACCAAAACCGTGTGTGAACCAAACTGAACCGTTTTTCAGTTTATTAGAACCGAACTAGACCTATTATGAGCCAACATGAACTGAACCGAATCAGTTCTTTGACCAGTTAATTGAACTGAACCGTTTTTTAATATGTTATTCACATCACTGTGTATGAATCTTCTTCCTTTTCTTTTCTTCTTTGTAAATCCAAGAACGAATCTAGCAACGAATCAAAACCAAATTCGTTCCAGAATCGAATCCAGAAACAAAATTCAATATCCAGATTCATCTCAGAAGAACCTAACAACAGTGAATCGAAAAACCAGAAAACCCCGAAAACGAAGAAGGGCTTACCACCGAACAGGAACGACTAACAGATCTGACCGACAATGTATATAAATTAAACTATCAAAATTAAACTTTATTATAGCATACTTCATCGGACACCGACAATGTATATAAATTAAACTACCAAAATTAAATTATGTCAAAATAAGGAGTATATATGTACTTAGTTCGGATTTCTCAAAAAAATATCTTGAGGAAAGATGGGATAACGAATCCATCACTCATTGTGAAAAAATTAAAAAATGTATCTATCATCATTATAATATTTTTAGCCGCCAACCCTATATAGTTTACAATTAGGTTCTTTGATCTTCACTAGACCGTTAACGTTGATATTGTTAATTACATTATTTATATTACATTGACAATTCGTTGAATCCAATCTTACTTTTGAATAATTCAATCTTTATTAAACTAATAATATTTTTTTTGAATAAATCTTTATTAACCAATATTATTAGTTTAATCTTTATTATTAAACTAATAATATTGGTTGCTTAATTATTGACTGTATATTATATAAAGGATAAAGTAAGAGCACAATAAAAGAAAACGTCAAAAAAGGAGTCCAAATTTCAGTAAACAAAAGTTTTGTATCACTTTCATGTCCTAACTAATGTACATTTACTACATGAATTAATAAAATAGTGACATATACTATTTTTATAATGTAGATCAATTACGCGAGTGTTATATTAAACTCCAAGTGTTTTTTTATTCCTTTAAAAAAAAGTATTTTTTTAATTTTTATATGTTTTAGTTGGGCTTGCAATAATTAGTGTTTTGTGATAATATTAAAAGTTGCTATTACAAAAAGAAAGACTGGTATTATGGAAAAGTCCTTCTAAATATTTTTCATTTCTGATAGGAAAAAGTTATTGTTAATATTATAGTATGAGAGTATGATGTATGCATGGTTGTATTTTTTGTTTGTTTGGTTGTATGTTTGTGCATGTTTTCTTTCTTTTTAATGAAAAAATGTTTAATTGAGATGAGTTGGATTATGAGGGTACATCAGAATTACGGCAAGCCTCATGACTCAAACACCATTTATAAATCATCAATTAAAAAAATTATCACTTCGACGATAAAAGTTGAGCACATGACATTGCAAGTGAGTCAACTACCTTCTTGCCCATCGAGCCAAAAAGTGCTTACAAAGATATATATGTTTTATTCTTTTTGGTGTTAATCTTCCAGCTCTCATGAATGAACTATGATAATATGAATTTTGATCCGAAGGTAATAAAAGTCTCATTAAAAAATACAGTTATATGTCCCGTGAGCATATCTCAATTGGTATGACAATGCATTATTATATGCAGGGGTCCGGGTTCGAACCCTAAAAACCCTACTTATTCACTTTATAAAGTGAATTCTAGCCATTAGGCTACCTGACAAAAAAAAAAAAAAATACAATTATATTTTCTTAATGTACTTAACATGGCTTGCATTATTTTATTTTTGGCGTTATGACTAACATTTTCCCCAGGAGGAATCTATTTATTATTCAAAACCAATTAATAGTTATCACCATACTCTATAACAATATGAATTTAATTTGTATGTTAACATGTTAATTCTCTCTAAAAAAAATGTTAATTATTATGTTAGTCTTGTTAATATATGATTAATTATTTTTAATGACAATGTTAACATGTTAGTATTTTTTTTCTTCTTGTCTAACATTGAACCCTAAAACTTCAACCCCTTAAACCTTAGTTCAAAGCGATATACGGTGTGTGTAATGTGTCAAACAAAAAGTTGTTTGGTTATCATTATTCCAAAAAAAAAAAAAAAATAGAAAAATCTAGTATCCGGCGTATATCGGTTCCCACCACCTTGTCCCTCGTGTATCTCAGAAGGGTATGAAAAGTATCGAACAATAGTTTTAAAAAAAAAAAAACTAATCACTAAATACTCTTTTGGTACGTATCTAAACATAACGAATAAGTATCGGTGCAGAATATGTATTAGATATCAATACTTCATCAATTTTAAAGTATCGTGTCATCAAATTACACCAGAATATTAATTGCCATATTTATTCTGTAGCACTTTTGCTTCTAGAATTCCGTTTTTGGTAAGATTGATATAGTAAGAACAATCATAATTACTAATTGACAATGACAAAAAGTGAAAAAGATAAGCATGATACAGTCCAAATTATTATTCTGAAAAAGACATGTACGATGTCTTCATCATTGTAGGTGTACCCACCACGAAATGGGTTATCACTGGTTGTGGCTATGGTTGTAGCAAGCATATATGAGATGTTAGGCAGGCAGCGCAGATATGTGCCATCACATTAAGCATATAAGTTTGGTATTACAGTGTATGTCCCATAGTGTCTCACCGTTATTTTTGAAAAACCATACAATGTAGTTTCTATAAAATAATGTCGAGTGATTATGATTTTGGTATACTCATTATGATATCAAACATAAACTAAATTAATTAAATTAACGTATGTGCAGAAACAAACTTAAAAAAGGAACACATCTTCTATCACATCTTCTACACACCTTTCGTCGTAAATGTTAAGAGTGTCCTCCAATTTGTTATGTGAGTTGCACACATGGCTCCACTAAATTGGAGGACACTCTTAACATTTACGACGAAAGGTTAACACATGATAACATTTTAAACGTGATTCAGAGAGTTTTTAATAATTTTAAATAATTTAGGAACTAGTTTCACGTGTGACACTTTTTGTGGACCAACATTCACCCCATATAAAATTCATTGATTCAAACTCAATATTATCAACAACTTAACCAAATACACACTAAATTTGTGTTTAGAAATTCACTTTTGAATTTCACACTATTTTAAGCTTATTTTCTATATCTAATTATATATTTCTCAAGCAAAAAGAAAGGGGGAATTTGGAGATACACTAGTCCAAGAAGCATGCTCCCTCCAAGAATCTCCTAACCTTTTCAAATCAATAAGAGAAGATCCACCTCCTCCTCTTGCCTCCTTAGCACTTCTTTTCATCTTCAAAATTGTCTCTCTAACCTCTTTCCCTTTTTCTGATTCCATCAAGTCCTTAACTCTCTCCCCCAACTCATTTCCACTCACAAACCCATCTTTTGACTCATTCAGTTCCAAAGCCACTTTCCATTCTTGCACCAAAATCAATCTATTCATCTTCTGCTCCGCGTAAAGTGGCCACGTTATCATTGGAACTCCTTCACAAATAGCTTCCAACACGGAGTTCCATCCACAATGAGTCACGAACCCTCCAACCGAGCTATGTCTTAGTATTGAACCTTGTGGTGCCCAATTTCTCACAACCATTCCCTTCCCCTTTGTCCTCTCCAAAAACCCTTCTGGCAACAACTCGTCCAAACTTAGTTCCTCCGATTCCATATCGCTCCTAACAACCCACAAGAATCTTTGTTCACTTTTTTCCAAACCAATAGCTATCTCAATAATTTGAGCCTTAGAAAATCTCCCTAAGCTTCCAAAGCTCAACAAAACGACCCTTTGACCTAGCTGTGAATCGAGCCAACTCAGACACCCACTTTTATCTTCTTCACACGACGTTGACACTACAGGTCCAATGCAAAAAAGCAACGGAGTGGTTCCATCAGGAACACACAATCCATTTCTTAAAGCTTTAATAGCTTTCTTTTCAATAGCGTCGAAAGTGTTTACGATAATCCCATCACTTTCCCTCAATGATTTAGCTGACTGAAGCAAAACCTGGTAACTTGGACTAGCTGGATCTTTCCCTTCATCAGGATAATCTTCTTTCGATAACCTCGGTAACCCGGGAAGTTCAATAGGTGTATGCATGTTATAGTCCTTAATAGGTATTGTAGCATTTTTGTGAAAAGTTGGAAAGTTAAGAAAAAGGCATAGAAGAGAAGCTCCTGAGGTATAATAAAAGTATGTTGGAATTTCAAGATTGTTGGTAACTTGTGAAGCACTATAGTTAAGAAAATCTAACATAACTGCTTTAAGGTTTGAGGTTTTTGCAATGGATTGAAGAATATGGTGAACATGGTGGTTACTACGAGGAGAGAGTTCTAGGGTTTGTAAATGAGGTGGGAGAGTAAAAGTGAATGAAATTGAAGGAATATAATGGAAGTTGATAGAGGGAAATTTGTTTGAGACAGATGATATATATTGAGAGGTGGAATCGTTTATGTTGTTGGTGTTGTCTTGGTTGGGGGGTGTGAGAATGAGAATTTTGATGGAAAATGAAGGGTGGTGTGTTAGTATGAGTTTTCCTAACTCAATCATGGACATTAAGTGTCCACTTCCAAAGGCAGGATAGAGAACTATAGTGTCCTTCATGTTTGACTAATTTTGGTAGAGAATTTTGATGGAATATTTTCTCAAAAGTGTGGTGATTTTCTAGGAAAGGTAGTGAGTGTATTTATGGACACTTTTTGTGCCCTATGGGGCCATCTTAAAAGATGACATTTTAACTTTGCATGCAATTTGCATTTTTTATTTAATTAATTTCTCAATTATTTAAGTGCCACTATATACCTTGACTCAAGACAAAATGTGCCACTATACCAAATTAAACCTTAACATATCTACATCGGTACGGTTGCTTCATATATTTAACATCAAAAGAGAGTGTAATTATAGAAGCACTAAATATCTCTTTACTTTTTCAAAGACTCAATTAAATGAATTGTATTAAAATAAATTAGTTTAATTACTTTAAACAATTATAAAATGAATGATGTGTATATACAAAACCTATTAATCAATTGAGATAAAGTTCCATTGTTGATGCTTTAATTGATTACAATGAAATTTTCGTAGACAAAACTGCATCGATCACCTATGTCATTTATCATAAAGTTTTGTTTCAACAAATGCTATCAAATAGAGTTAGAGCGATCTTCGTTCTTTATTCATTTCAATTGCAAATGTGTCTATATATCATATGTTAGTGATCTATGATCTATATAAAGAACATTTCACCACCAATATCATAAACTGACTTGGTGACAACTAGTGGGAAAGAAATCAAATTGATAAAGCTCGCATTAATTTCTATAATCATAATTGCACACCTTGTGCTTCAATGGATATTTCTTTTATATTAATAGATATTTCACACTAATAACATAATATATATATATATATATATATATATATATATATATATATATATATATATATAAAATATATTTGTTTTTTTTTATTTT
>Ga0315915_1002940_pt1 | contig 21679 bp, 12 predicted proteins | sample MpolbnodulesMG_FD_207738 | JGI IMG/M metagenome (GOLD analysis project Ga0315915, IMG submission 207738) | Medicago polymorpha root nodule microbial communities from Los Angeles, California, United States - branched nodules | ecosystem: Host-associated > Plants > Roots > Nodule | place: USA... | reverse complement strand
TAGAAAACAACTTTTCTCTTCACAAAATAACACATTTAACTATTGATTTATTGATTTGGTGTACCAATACACTCAAATTTTTGGGTGTACCATAGAATTTGCTTTGTTTTAATAGTTAAATTTATTCTTATCTATTTGTTACATGTGTTATTTGTATTGAAAATTGAGGGTATTTTTGAAAAGAAAAATCCAACCCAAAAGTGTTGAAAGAGGTAGCTTTCATTATATATATGTATATAGTATAGATATAGATGTATAAAGAAAATTATCCTTTCAGCACTTTTGGGTTGAATTTTTTTTCTTCAAAAATACCCTTAATTTTCAATACAAATAACACATGTGATGTAACAAATAGATAAAAATAAATTTAAATATTAAAACAAATGTAACAAACACGATAAGAATACATATATGTCCGGTTTTTTTTTTCCTTTATCATTTAAAAAGTGTAACAAATTAGATGAGTATGTTTATACTTATTTTTTTATTATTCCAAATATACCCTTAAACAATTTTTTTCTATAATAAAGATTGTTGTTGGTGTCATTAAAAAAAGAATTTAGATTTTTTTTTGTTATATTGTTGATGTCATTGAAATAGATAATCATTGTTAGTTTAGTATTTATATTTTTAATTTTAATCAAAATCATTCATAATTTTCAAACGTTGACGCAATAAAAAGAGCGTGCCCGTCTTTTTGCTAGTTTTTAACAGTATTGCGTCCGTTTGTTACAACTTTTTTTAAATATTTGGATACAACTTGATCTGTATCATACTGGTACTAGTATGATACACACTACTAGTACAAGATGTTTGTGAGTTGTGACAAATACTATGATCTTTTTTTATCAATGGTATGGTGGTTGTGATAATCTAATCATAGTTCTAGCAAGTGGTGGATATTCACACTACTTTTCATGTTGGGATACCTCAAAAACCACATTCTTGAGTCATTTGCTGCTACTAATCCACCTTCACCTTTGATTCAAAAGCCTGCTCGATATTTTACTTGAGGCTCAAAGATAACTGCATCAATTGTACATGACAAGTATCTGGTGGATTTTTCCATCTATGCTTCGTGTTAGTCTCCAAATTCCTAGTATTTTGATGAAGTTTGTTTGCCATTTCCCAACAACAAATGAATTCAAAAAAGCTTGTTGGATTGTTGCCTGCATATTCATAGAGTTTACCATTCCAAACCTGCTCATTTCTTCTCTTCCATACGTTCCACAACACCATAGTGAAACCATTCATAATCCTTGTTGTGCAGCTGTTGATGACAGTAAAATTAAATTCTGCACATGATGAAACGGACCCTATATACGTTTGAATTTGAGGCCATATGTCACTATACTCCCAAACTGTTATAGCCTCTTGGCATTCAAACAGGATATTTCAATCACTTTCATTTTCCCCTTCACAAAAACGACAAGAAGTTTGACATTGAACCCCTCGTGTTATGAGTTTTTCTCTCGTCGGCGATCACCCCCTCGCTACCCTCCACCTCCTCCATAACTTTGCCCACTCCCCTGGTTTTCTCAAGTTTCCATGAGCATATTTCACTGATCAAGTTTCCTCTTGGAACAATAACAAGTTGACAACAACACCAACACCAGATTTAGCTTCTCTCCTTAATCAACTCAGTTCTATTGCATTCCTTGATGATATCAAATTGGAATTTTCCTCTAAGAATTATTTATTAAAAGTTTGTTTTCGTATCCATTTATTTTATTGGGTTGGGTAAGGGCTACTTTGAATTTGAGAGCGGAAATTCTTTTTGAAGGTAAAAAAAGTTAAAACAATTGTTCAACCTTGTTTGGATAAACAACTTATTTGCACCTTTTAGTACAAGTGCTTATCAGCTTATGTATATGTTATTTCTATAGCTAAAGATAAAATTAAGTTAAATTGTTTTCGTATAAGTTAAAATTGTTTTCATAGGCTATGAGCAGTTTTCATAAGTTCTCCTAGAGAGTCCACAAAACAAGGCCAAGCGTTGAAAGGGTCTCGTTTGAAATAAAGGCTAGAGTTGAAGAAAACAGGCTCAAGCCTCTTTTGATCAAGAAAGTTAAACCTTTTATTGAATCTGATTTAGTTTCCTGGGCTAATTTGATGTCTACTATGTCATAGTTTCGACCAGTTCTTCCTCCAGAGGCTCTTGTGTAACTTGTGATACTTCCTCCAGAGTTTACTGAACCTTGTATTACTTATGCACTCATGTTTGTAAAACAGAAGCGAAGAAAGAAGTAAAAGGTAATTTGCTATTACTTGCTATAACAGACTTCTAGTAGTTGAGCCTATTTCTATAGTAAAGGATACTTCTGATGAAGTAGTCTGAACTGAGCTGGTATGCTAATTTGTACTGTGTATTTTTTCCATACCTAAATGGTTGCAGTGTTTATGAAATAGAAAAATGTATCAGTGGACGAGATATTGAATGTGCAGTGTTTTTTATGAATGCAACCTGCAAGAACTTGGCCATCATTAATGAATAATACTTTTTCTCAGACTTGGACATTGTGGAATACTAGCTCTATTCTTTATTTAAATTCTCTTGTAGAATAACATTTCTATAAGAGATACCTCTTGTTGCTCTGAAGCTAAAAAGACAGATAAACTTTGAAGCCTTTCTATGATATAGTTGTTAGGTGCAGTTCTGACTTTTTCCGTTTCTTTATCTTGCTATTGTGCTCTGATTTTGAGCTATTTCAACTTCTATTCAATGATGATAGAATATGATACATATAGCATTTCATAAAAATGAAGCCACTGTGGTTTTTCTCGTAGTTTTTGAACTGACTAAACTAAGAACCAAAACTGCTTTTTCACTTACTTATATAATTCCATTATTACTTTCATGTTTTAGATTAAATAGACTGAGACACAATACAATACCGATACATGTCTGGGGTTAATATCGTTTCAATATGATGCATACTGAGGTTATGGTATAGTTTTCGGCAGTGAATATGGTTATTTTTCTCTATTTGCATTGATCTTTAGTTTCCTATTTATAAAGTCTGGTATGATATCTCTGCTCGAATTGGTGGGTGATGATTGATAGATATATCCATACTCGTATTCTTTGAATCTTTAGTTCCCAGCAGAGATCTGAATGTAGATAACTACTATGGTAGGATAAATCATTTTAATTGTGATTTATGTGTTGATTTCATGCCTCTGCCTTGAGTGTAATGTCCATTTTGTGTATTTAGTATGATGGAGGAACTAGCTTTACACAAAGTACGTAAAGGGCAGACGACAGAAGCTGGTTTTCTTGATGGAGCTGGCAAAGGAACAATTGCAGGAGCCACTGCAGCCATAGAATTGATGGATTTTTCTTGTGCTGCTGAGACATTTTCAAAGGTAATAATTCCGGTGGCCAGTTGTCTACCTAGTGATTAGTTATGTAGCACAACACTAAGGTCCATTTGGTGTCCGACACATGTGTAACAATTTAACCACTTTCGTTTTTAAAAATTATTAGTAGTGTCTAGGCGTCACCATCAGTATCATGTCCAATGTCCATGTTTGGGTCAACGCTTAGAGGTGGTGTTCTTCCGAAATACATCTGCAGCTGTAAGTATCATACACTACATCCAAAACATGTTTAATCAATCAATATTTGCATCTGCAGTTTGCACATCTTGATATTTTCTGTTAGTCTTAAGAGTGGTTTTAATACGTCTAATCTACTAGTGATGTTCAGGACACAGATCGTTATGCAGAAAAAGAATTTGGAGAATCCTGCCGAAGAAGATCGCCGATCAGAACAACCTATACATCTTGCTCCTTTTCCCGAGCACTCAGTCCAGAACAGCCAATATATTTTAGTGCATTGTGCTCTGTTTACTACCTAACCCCTTCTTGTAAATTTGTGCTGTTACTAAAATAAACAAAATCACCTATGGAGGCAAGAGACTCATCTAGGATATGTATCCGCAAGTATTTTTGGTAGGTGTAACAAGTCCGTTTGCTTCAACTTTTACGATCCCTTACCACGAAATCTGAACCAAAGCAAACCGATGAAGAACATGTTGCTTTGGTCCGGTTCCATCGGGATGACATTTTTAAAAGTTTAATAAATTTATTTTTTATTTTTGATAAAATAACCCAATAAATTTATTAGTGAAAATATAAAATTTAACTTTCATTCTAATATCATAAGTTTTATATACGATTTAACAAGTACATAACGTAAATAAAAAAAATTAAATAATTACTAAAAAATACATGAACAGAATATGTTTGCTAAGATAACACTACTAATATATTACAACATAAAAAAAATGATAATATCTTTAGAAAAAAAATAAAAAATATAATGGTATAATATGGATTTTGGTGGTAGGTTTTGAATGATGTGACGTGAAATCGACACCCAAATCAACAGAGGTTAGGCTTTTTTTGTAGTGGCCGGGATTTGAACCTCAGACCTTGCTTATTTTATGCATTGTCCATATCAATTGAGCTAAGCTCACGGGGACAATAGAGGTTAGGTTTAATTTGATTGTCAATATGTTCTTAAAAAAAACATTATTAAGTATCATTATTTATTAATTTTATTAGGTCTGCAGCAACTTAACCTAACCTAATAATTACCCTCTAAGAATGATGTATTAAGGTAGCAGCAATTTAACCTAACAAATTCTATCTAAAATGCAGTCCACCAATTTAACCTAACAAATTCCCTCTAAAATGCAGCAATCCCTAATATTTCTCCTCACCTGATGTTTTTAATTCGCTGACATGTCACAGGTTCTGCATCGTTTTAATTCACTAGCATATAACAGGTTATGCGTCGTTGATCGCTTATGATCCTTATGCACAGATAGGAACTGCATTGGTTTGCAAGGACACTATTGAGCTGGCTCCAGAAAAATACTGTTCTGTTTTTAGAAAGCGACCATGCTCGGTTACTTCCTTAAGTTTGAGATTAAGTATGTTGGAGTAAATTTTGAGAATTCTTTTTGGTCATAAGATCCTTCAAGATCGATTTTATGGCCTTATCAAAGCATCCGCTGCCGTAAGTTCCCCTAAAATTGGAAAGAGACATGGGAAATAATGTCACTCTTAGTACATTGCCTGATTTGAGAACAAGGCCAAATGTCTAAAGGGTCTGATTTGAAGAAAGCGAGCTGAAGAAAGTTAAACCTTTTATTGAATCTGATTCAGTTTCCTGGGTTAATGAATGTGCAGTGTGCTTTGTGAGTGCAATCTGCAAGAGCTTAGCCATCATTAATGTAATATGATGATATTGTTGAGATAATGAACTTTTGAGGAAAACTTGTATTGTTAGCCTAGGGAATTGAAAATTAATCTGTCAATATAAATGGTCTTAAGAGTAAGATTAGTTTGCTCTTCTTTTTCTTTGTATCTCCCATTTTTCCATATTTCTTTTCCTCTCTTTTGGATGCAATTTGTATTGTTAGCCTAGTCATTGCATACTTTCTAACAAATCTCACCTTCTGAAACTAATAAAGATACCAAACTCAAAAAGACAAAATAATATCTCCAAAAAACACGTGTTTTTGAGTAATTTAGGAATAGGAATGCATATCCTTAGATTATTGGAATCCTGAATGTTGCTAATAGGTTATTGATTGAATGTAGAATGTTGAATTGGTGTACATGTATACTGAGTATATTCTTTTATAATTCTCCATTGGCGGTATGGTTATTGTCCTAATTAATTTCATATTGATAGATGTTTTGTACCTAATGTCACCAACAAGTTTATTTGGTTAATCATCATTCTCAGCTCATTGTGGACTTGTTAAAACTAATGACTAACTAGAGGGCAGTTTGGATTAGCAAGTGGCATGTGACTATACTTTTGTACAGTACCTCAGTTCAACCATTAAGATAACAATCAAAATATGTGTGTTAAGGAATTAGAACGGTATTGTTAGAAAATGAATCTTATAAGTGTTTGTGATCATTGATCTTTCACCACAAGTGGTGTCCATAACCATATGAATACTTGACCACAACGAAAATTACACACTTAATATATCTCTAAAATTTCAATATTGATTCTCTAGATCACGCGTCCCACATGCATATTCTCAAAGGGCAGGGCCAACAACACCGTCTTTTCACATAAGGTGGTGAGATATCTATTGATTTTACCGGTGACTATTAGAGAGTGTTTAAAAAATATTGTTGTTAGCATTCCTCTATTTTCAATCTCTTCTTATTAGCTAAAAAAGATAAGAACATCATGTGAGTATTAAAAATAAAGTTGTTCAAAAATATCATTTCTCAATCCCAATGGTTAGTGATATAAAAGAAAGATAAAGATGAATATAATACACTTCATGTGGCCCACTCATTTTTGAGCCCATCCAATCATGTGAGACGAATTTAGTGTCATGTGGCCCACTCATTTTTTTTTTGTTTTTTTGTTCTTTTTTGGTAGTAAAACACGAGGAAAAAACGAAAAAGAAGACTTGATAAAATCACAACAATGAGCTAAAAAAAATTATGATGTGTTATGTAAAGAGCCCTTTTCTCATATTATGCCTAAGACCTGTAAAATTCTAGGAACGACCCTACTTCCGATATTGGTGTGGCTAAAAGGATTTTTTTTAAGAGAAATTATTGCATGGTCTTGCCCTTAACACATCATCCTTGAGCTCATCCAATCAAATAATTTCAATTAATTAGTTAATAAAATAAAATAAAAAATTAAATGGGTTTTAAGGGGAAAAGACAACATGATCTATTTAAATTGAAAGGCAGTTTTCAGTAACCTTCTTCAAACCCACATGACTTAACTTATCACTGATTTAATGGTACTCTCCTCGTCAACTTCTCCTAAGATGCTTTGAAACCCACAATATCATCTCTTGCATCATTTTATTATTATCAAACATGCCGACTTAAGTTTCTTTGAATAATTTCAGCACTCTTAAGCAACATAAACTTCATCCTCAAAGTCCCAAAGCTGATGAGACTGGAATTAGAAAAAAAACTGAATTCTCCACACAATTATGAAACTTGAATTATTGGTATAATAAAAGAGATGGACATGGTAACGGAAAAGAAGGGTGAGTCGTTCCAAAAAATGCAGAGAGAGTAACTCCACTCAGATAATTGTTCTTGGGTGGCAATATTTTTTTTCTTTCTATTTTGATGTTAAACTAATTAATTGAAATTATTTGATTGGATGAGCTCAAGGATGACGTGTTAAGGGCAAGACCATGCAAGAATTTCTCTTAAAATATCCTTTGAGCCACACCAATATCGGAAGCAGGGCCGTTCCTAGAGTTTTATAGGCCTTAGGCATAATATGAGAAAAGGGCCCTTTACATAACACATCATAATTTTTTTTAGCTCATTGTTGTGATTTTATCAGGTTTTCTTTTTCGTTTTTTCCTCGTGTTTTACTACCAAAAAAGAACAAAAAAACAAAAAAAAAAGAGTGGGCCACATGATACTAAATTCGTCTCACATGATTTAGCATAATGATATAATTTAATTTTTTGAAACATTTGAAAGACAACATTAAGATTAATTTCTCTAGTAGGCTTATTTTCAACTAAAATATAATTTGTTTTGTTATAAAATTCTCAATTTCTTGGATAATAAATATGACCAATATATTTAATATTAGTGAGGCACATTATTAGAGACAAAGGGCTCAAAAAAATATGACGAATTTATTCGATAATAATTTTTTTGGCACATTATTAAGAAAAACTAAAAAATTTATAGGGAGGGTGTATATAGAAATCTTTGTATATAAGGGGAAATATATAGCAAATTGAGACAAAAGGGCCATCAACATTAACAGGCTTCAGCATAGCCTTTCAACGTGTTTGGGCCTTTCAGTAAAATTTGCTATACACACCCCCAAAAAACCAAATATTTCTATATACACCCCCTATCGTAAATTTTTTATAGGGCCCCTACCGGCAAGGGCCCTAGGCCACCGCACCCCTGGCCTATGCCCAGGGCCGGCCCTGATCGGAAGTCTAGGTCCGCTTCTGCTTAATGCCATACATAGATTATAATAAGTGGCATTATTACGATAAAAACTAATATGTTATCCAACTTTCATGTGTCACATTCCATTTAACAGATGAAAAGAAAATCAACTGAAATATAAAGTTGAATTGTTAAAGTTGTAGGACATATATGCATATAACTGATCGCTGAAATTAGGACCCAACATGATTTTTTTTCCATCCATACTTTTTTGAGGACTATTCATCTGAAATTAGTTCTTAAACAAAATTACAAATGCTCCAAAATTACAAATGTATTGCCAAAATGAATATTTTTATTTTCCACTAAGTAGCATATTTTCAAAATTAGGTGTTCCAAACATGGAGTTTATAACTCTAACATTTTCTTCAAGGTTTTATGTGTTCTAGGTCCATTACTTTAACTAGCAAAGGATGAAAATGATGGAAAGAACCAAAAAATTATGAACCTTGATCATGTAAATAATAGTTTAATTGAGATACACTTACCGGACACATTTGCTTATATGCTCTTGAATAAATAATAACTGTCTCTGGTGTAGTATCAAGTATGTACTCCATTGTTCTCACCACCACCTGATCTCCGTTTGAAGGACACGATGATAACTCTTCGTCTCCTCCAACTTTCATTCTTCATCATCTTCTTCCTTCAATTATTCACTGCTTTCTCAAACGCTTCTTCTTCTACTCACTCCAACATCACCCACATTTTCCAGGTATCATTTTTCCTTTTCTTTTTTATTTCAAAATCAATATCTAATTTATTTTTCAATATCAGGATATTTTGAAAGCAATTTCATCCAAACAAAACTGGGATTTAAACGATCTTCGAGTTTTCAACTTCGATGTTGCTAAAATCAGATTCGGAACTTCTCAAAACTACCAATTTCGAATCGGGTCGGGTAAGAATAACTTCACAGTTAAATTCTCCGACGATATTTCATATTGGAATCACAACAAGTTCACAACAACACCAAAACCAGATTTAGCTTCTCTTGTTCATCAACTCAGTTCCATTGCTTTTCTTGATGATATCAAATTGGAAGGTCCTTTTGAATTAAGGGTTGATGAATCTCATCACCTTTCACTCTCTTTACCTGTAAGTCATGATTCAGATCTCTAATTGCTACTAGTTAATTATTAAAGTTTGATTTTTTATTTTACTGTTTTTAATTATTTTCATGGTTCAAGTTGTAAGACCAACTTGGTTGTATGAGACAATGTTGGGCGATGAAAAACCAATATGACAATGAAATAAGTATAGAAGAGATGAGGATGATGCATTGAATGTGTGGTAAGATTAGACAAGATAGGATTCTAAACGAGTATTAGAGAGATAGTTAGGGTAGCACCTATAGTAGAAAAGATGGTGGAAACTCGACTTAGGTGGTTTCGGCGTGTACAGAGAAGACTTGTATATTCTATAGCAAAGAGAGTATACTAGATGGAGGGTAGTCAAATCAATAAAGACGAGGGAGAACTTAGAAAAATTATAAGAGAAACTTTTAAGAAAGATCTAGAAATTAATGGGTTTGATAGAGATATGATTTATGTATTAATATTGTTTATTTGATCCATGTAGCCGACTCCACTTAGTGGGATAAACTTGGTTGTTCTTGTTGTTGAGGGTTGCTTTGAATTTGAAGGCATAAATTTATTTTAGGTATAGAAGTTGTAACATGAAAATAAAAACTCAAGGGATCAACTTTTATATTGCTATTTTTGTAGCACCCACATGTCACATGTGTTGGTGTCCGCCACAGACACTTGTGATTACGTACAATCACTTATAGTTTCTCAAATTATTGCCGGTGTCTACATATCAGTGTACGTGTTGTTTCTGGTGTTCGTGTATTTGTCAGTGCCTCATAGATTGTTGTTGATGACATGTCATTCTATCTTACGTGTGTTTACTATTGCTACTATAGGATATAGCCTTAGACATTGTAGTCTTTGTTTGGATTAGCTTCTGATTTATAAGAGCTTTTCAATTAAAATGAGTTTATGGTTTTTCTAATTATGAAAATTCCTTAAGTTTAAACATGTTGATGGAGTTGTTAAGTGAGAGAGCTTCCAACAAAGTTGAAATGTTGATGTCACTTTCAAATTATACTAGAAGCTGATCATGTTCTTAGTCATTATACGATTCTTTTAATATTTTTTTCCCATAAAGTCTCCTGTGTTTGCTGAGAAGTTTATCCAAATTGGCTCTCAGTATATTGCTGCAACTAGCATTGACATATTTTTGTAACTAAGGATGTCTCCAAAATCAAAAGTCAAACGTATTTTAATCCCATTGGTGCATTTGCGGAAAAAAATCTTTTACTGCCATTTGTTTTGTTCTTCTCAATAGTCTGAAGAGATTGAAATGTTTGCCCGTATATTGATAAGATTATTGTTCTATGATATCTATGGCAATCTATAACATGTCCAAGTAGCAGTCTTGATATTCAATAATCTCTGAGTTCTGTTTGCAGATGAATGTTTCGTATAATGGTTTGAAACACATCATTGTGGGTAAAGGTATTACAGTTGAAGTTAGAAGAGCACGAGAAATTTCTTTTTATTATCAGTCAGATCTTGATCTGCAGAGGAATGGAAGTGTCGTGTGTAGCAAGGAGAAGAATGTGCTCTGGCCCTTTTTGCAATCCACATGTGTGCCTCTAATTCCCATACACATTATAGGTTCTGCATCGTTGATTGCTTATGTAGCTCGGAATCCTTATGCACAAATAGGAACCGCGTTGATTTCTGAGGACACTGTTGAGCTGCTTCCAGAGAAATGTTACCATGGTTGTGTGTTTAGAAAGCAAGCTTGCCCTGTTGCTTCCTTAAATTTGAGATTAAGCTTGTTGGAGAAAATTTTGAGAAGTCTTCTTGGTCATAAGATCCTTCAAGATCAGCTTTTTTCTGGCCTTATCAAAGCAAATATCAAAGCATACGCTGCTGTTAAATTCCCCCTGGAATTGGAAAGAGATGTTGGAAATAACGCCACTCTCAGTACATTGCCTAACTGGAGAACAAGGCCAAGTGTTGAAAGGGTCTGGTTTGAGGTAATGGCCCGAGTTGAGGACAGCAGACTCAAGCCTCTTTCGATCAAGAAAGTTAAACCTTTTATTGAATCTGATTCAGTTTCCTGGGCTAATTTGATGTCTAATTTGTCGTATACCAAGTTGCGACCAGTTCTTCTTCCTCCAGAGGCTCTTACACTTGATGTGAAATGGTAGGAGATACTCTTGTGTGAGTTGTGATACTTCCTTTTTGTACACTTTATAAGCTATGTTTGTAGATGTGGTCTTGTTATATACAAGAGTTCACTAAATCTTGTAAAATACCACTCATGCACTCATGACTAGTCTTGTAAATACCAAAACAGAAGAGAAAAAAGAAGTGAAAAACAATTTGCTTTTTACTTGCTTTAACTGGCTTCTACTAGTTGAGCCTAATTCTTTAGTAAAGGACACTTCTGATGAAGTAGTCTGAACTGAGCTGGTGTGCTAATTTGTAATATGTATTTTTTACATAGCTAAATGGTTGCAGTGTTTATGAAAAAGAAAAAATATAATAGTGTACGAGATATTGAATGTGTGGTGTGCTTTATAAATGCAATCTGCAAGAACTTAGCCATCATTATCATTAATGTGATGTGATATGATGATATTGTTGAGATACTGAAAATTTGTATTGTTAGCTTGGTGTATTGAAGACTAATCTTTCAATATAAATTGCCACCTCTTGGTCTTGCTGTCTGCTTACTCTTGAATCTTATATTTAAGAATTCTCGACTACTTTCCCTGGTTGGCTGTGTGAATCTTGATCAATTCCATTAAAGATATGAAGTTATGAACAGGAAGCTCTGTTCTTATCAGTGCTTTACTGTTCTTTCTCTCATTCTCTGGTTGGCCTAGGTGCCTGCTCGATGGGGTGGTGCACTTTGGTTGACTTGGTGTTTGCTGGTTGTTCCAGTTTGTTCTGGTGCCGGATGTCCCCTTGATGTTGGTTTTTTCTTTTTGCTTTGTACTTTTATCGGCCCCTGTTTATTCTTTGTTGTTGTTATTTATTTTTGTGTTTGCTTTGTAATTTTCTCGGCTTTGGGTACTCCTTGTAGGTTCCTTGCTCGATACTACTGGAAGTTGCCGCTAATTGTGTTCTATTTGATCATGATTATTTCTGTATGGTAGACTTCCATTCCTTAACTTTATCATCAATATTTGGCACATCAATCCAAACAATTTCCAGAGCTGTGTGAATTAACAGATGTAATGTGAACATCACGGATGCATATGTTTAATACCAAGAAGTATCTACTATCTATACCAAGAAGCTCTTGTAACAATTGAAATCCAAACTTCACAAAACTTACAACAGCCAATAGAAGTAGATTTAACAATTTGATCATTGGCTTAGGCCGAAGTAGTTCTTGTTCTTGGGTCTTTGATATACTGCATTTTGGACTTTGAGCTTTGTATATCAAATGAATCCCCTTTTGCACAAACAAAATAAGGGTAACACTATTCACTTCAAATGTACACATCCGAAAGACAAAAGTGCTATATATCACATATCAAAATAGAATTAAAAATAAATATAAAAAAAAAAGAGGAATGAGGTAGCGAGAAGATATATTTACGTAACATGAGTCGGATGATGTTATTTATATACATTGCAATATATATCCAAGGATCAAGCTCTGAACTCCGGATTTCCATTTATTGAAAAAACAACGACCCAAAATCCTACAACAAGACCTAACTCTAATCTTCTCAAGATGATTTACAACTTACATATTTAAAATAAATACAATTACTATTACTAGGTCAAATACAATTATAAAATACATGTTAACTATCATACAAAGACAACTCTTAACACAATTTTATGTTTAAGAGTTTAATGGTGGTGGATTGACGATTCAAAATAATTTTAATTAAAATCAAAATTTTATAAAAATTACTATTCGTATTTTATAAACAGACAGTAACGAACACTGGTCCTTCTGAACGCCAATAGAGGATAAAATAAAATAATTTTTTCATAAAAAAATAAAGAATTTATTTAGAATATTCGGTGTACATTTATTTTACACATGCAATTAACGACGTGTTGTCATGACAATTAATAAATATAAAATACATGGTTTATCACATGTATTAATTGATATGAATCATTTTTGATGTAGTGAGTATACAGTAATTAAACTCAACAATAAAATAAAAAATATGTTAGAAAAATAAAGAATGAAATTTGTTTGGCTCACGTGACGTGCATGGCATTTGGTTGTATAAAGGAACAGTCTCATTGAGTCATTCATTCCTTCTTTCACTCCTCACAACGCATCGCTCCCTCTCTCTCGCTAACCGAACTTCAAACCCTAAGATTCCATCTCCAAGGTTTATTTCGATTTACTCTTCCCTTTTCGATTCACTCGATTTTGATCCTTCTGTTTATCCTTTTGTAACGCTTACTTTGTTTGATCCGAGTAGAATTTTCATTCTAGGGTTTTTAGGGTTTTACGCTGATAATTTCGTTTTTTTGTTTTCTTTTTCGATTTACTTGTTTTAGATCGTGAATACGTATGATTATAGCTTGAGTTTCATCTAAATTTTGGCGAAAAAAATTGATAGGATTTTAGGGTTTTCATTTTCTCTGTTGTTCTGTTTGTCTAGATCGATAAGTTGCTTGTGTTTGAGCTTACGGTTTGTTTGGATTGACTTATTTGAGCTTATCTACTGTCATAAGCAATTTTGAGATTGTTTGTGATAATTTTTTAAAACAGCTTATCACATGTTCATAAGCTGTTTTCAGCTTATTTTCATAAGCTCTCTTAAATAGTTTATGAAAACAGCTTATAACTTATGTGAAAATGATTCTACTTTATTATATATTTTGTTATGGATATGGCTTATATACAAGCACTTATTAATGTCATCATAAGTGCTTATAATATAAGCTGCAAATTAAGTTGTTTATCCTAACAGGACCTTGTTATTATCCTCCTATGTGTCCTTATTATTAGTTGTATGATTGAAATGGATATAATCTGAACAAGTTTGTTTTAAAATTGATTTCATCTTGTTCCTGTTGTCTTGTAGTACTTAGTTTAAAGAAGTATTATATTTGGATTGATATGTTGGGATTAGTGATATTTTATTATTTATGATTATGGGTGTTGTAAATACTTTTACATGAAGTTGCTTTAGGCCTCTAAATATGTTGGGCCGGCCATGTTCTTGTTGTATTGGCATCGTTACTTGTTATGTTTTATCCTTGTTGGAATTATTTCCTGAAGAATATTGTTGAAGAGTGCTATCAAGGAGGCATCAACACACTCTCTAATTGGACTTACTTCCGACTTAAGTTACATGTTATAATATCTCTCGTTATAATTGTGGGTTACTTACCTTAATGACCATTGATCAAATAAGTTTGATTTGAAAGTGATTTCATATGGATTATCCGTAATGTCCTTGTCATCCTTTCAACTTATTTCTGAAACAAGTCAATATTCTATTAATTTCTTTGTACCATACTTAATTTAAAGTGAATTGAGTTATAAATAACATGGAGTGGGAGTATTATTTGGCTCCTTCTACTGCCCGCTTGTAATAAACTTAATTCTGTTCTTAAATGGAGGGATATGTTGTGTCACTGTGAAATGCATTTGTGATTGATTTACAATATTTCTTTAGTTCAGTTTTTGAATTGAGAAACCTGAAATTTGTCTTAAATTGTTCATTAGGTTGAACTGCAATGGCTTCAAAACGCATTACTAAGGAGTTGAAGGACTTGCAGAAAGACCCTCCTGTGTCCTGCAGCGCTGGTATGTTTTCCATTGCACTCTCTATCTCTCTCTCCCCCACACATTCTTGTTGTTTCAGTATTTCAGAACAATTTACATGTGCAAGCCAAAAAAGTTAATATGTTCTTATTGTATTCTGGAGCATTGGTTTCTCCTCTGTGCAAATATTTGTGCCATATTGTCTTTGTTGACTCATTTATTTTATATGTTATCTCTTTTCATTCTTTTGCCATTTTCAAATATGGCTTGCTATTATGAAATATGTTATCAGTGTTATCGACAGTGGAAAGCCAAAAATCCGACATACGATACCGCCATCCTGCACAAATTGGCGGATAACAGCCATGGCGGATATTGGTGGCGGGTTTTTGGCTTTCCGCCATGGCCAATTTTGTGATGGATGGCACCGCAACGCCATACTTGGATATGGATATGAATGCATTATTGGGAAAGTCGGTTCAGCACCTACTGTGAAATGTGGAGAGATGGGAACATCTTGTCTGAACTGTATTGGGCGTGTGTGGAGAAGATTTATTGCAACCTCGATAAGGATCCTAGATTTGATGGACAGTAGATTTATAGAAACCATTGAGAGTATGAGGAGAAAATTTTGACCATACAATACAACTGTATATCAATCGCCAAAATTAAAAGCTATTTGATGGGTCACATAATTGTATAAAAGGCACATGCTTTATGTTTTATCTTGATTATTTGTGGTAAAATTTAATTGTCAATATTTACTTCTCCCACTCGCAAAAGTAGTCCTCGAACATTACGTGTGAATCAGGTGAGAGCATGATTTGATACAAGGAGATAATTCCAATCCAACAATCATCATATAGGACAGTCAATTTTAGCTCTTCTCAAGTTCTCATGCTCTCACCTAAAATGGCTACTATATTGTGTAAAATGATGATATGTAATATGTCTGCATGCTTGTTTGAGTTCCAAGTATGCTTGATGTTTCTTTTCTATGTATAGGAATGTCATCATGATCTTTGTATATTATACTCATGCAGGCCCTGTTGGTGAAGACCTGTTTCATTGGCAAGCTACAATCATGGGACCGGCAGACAGTCCTTACGCTGGTGGCGTATTCCTGGTGACCATTCACTTCCCACCAGATTATCCATTTAAGCCACCAAAGGTAACTATCTAGTAATGAGATGGGTTCAATTGCTTATTTGCAATCTGTGTTAGTATATACTGTATAATCATCTAAGATTCTTGGTTTTTAATTGTGGTCCGTGTCCCGGATGTATTGCAAAGGTCAAATGTGGCTGATGAGGCCTCAATTGCAAGAGATGAAGAATATTGTTGCAATGTTTAGCTAATGACCTTTAATATTTGTTGTATAGATATTTATAGCATGCTTGTAGGTTTATTGTTTTTCTGATTTCATTGAAACGCACATTCATCTTTTGTCCCTTTTCTTTAGGAACGGAGTTGGAGTGTACAACTTATGCTTGTTTCTTTGATTGTGTTGAAAATAATGTTTGTGGTTTAGGTTGCTTAAATTATTCACAATGTGGCTTTTGTAGGTTTCCTTTCGAACAAAAGTGTTCCACCCTAACATCAACAGCAATGGGAGTATCTGTCTTGATATTCTGAAAGAACAGTGGAGTCCTGCTCTTACTGTTTCGAAGGTACGATAATATGGCCCGATTGGGATTAACTTATTGATGTGAGCTTTTCAATCTAAATATGTTCGTGTTTTTTACTTACGGAAAAAAGTCTTGATAGGTTTATTGATGTTTATGGAGAAGTTAAATGGTAGGGATTTGAGAAAATTGAGAAGCCAAGTTAATTCATGAGCAAAGCTATTGCTTAAAATCTACGGTTATTGTATTTTTCAATCTAAATATGTTTGTGCTTTTTACTTATAGGAAAAAGTCTTGATAGGTTTATTGATGTTTATGGAGAAGTTAAATGGTAGGGATTTTGAGAAAATTGAGAAGCCAAGTTAATTCATGAGCAAAGCTTTGGCTTAAAATCTATGGTTATTGTATTTTTCTTTAATATTTCATTTTCTATACTTGGTTAATTATTTTTCTTAATTTTTTCTAGTTAGCTGTTGGCTTGTTTCTTATGCATTGTTGTTGATAATGTTAATCTCCTTGCCTAACTTACCCAGTTTTTATATAAGGGAAGTAAGCGATTTATAAATTACAAGAGAAGAATAAAGTGGGAAGAGCTATCTCAGTTGATTATTACAGCAGACAGTTGTGGATTTAAGATTTATTTTGTACTGTTGCAGGTGCTGCTGTCAATTTGCTCTCTGCTGACAGATCCAAACCCAGATGATCCTTTGGTGCCTGATATTGCTCACATGTACAAGACCGACAAAGCCAAGTATGAGACTACTGCCCGGTCTTGGACTCAGAAATATGCGATGAACTAGCACAAATGCTTGAGGTTCTAAAAGACTCCTGTGAAAAACATGTTTTGGGATGCTAAAGGTTCTATAAGAGTGAAAAAAATGTTGTTTTGGGATGCATGTTGGTATACTATATACATTACATATATAGTGCATCTGCTTTGATCTTATGATAATAATAATAATTCAACCCAAACCAGCAACCACGTTTTATCCGTCTTAATGAATTCCACTACATGAATTAAACTACGTCATAGTGTTCTATTATATAGGGGTCGCTACATTAATCGTTCCTCTGCTCTATCCTCTATCTCTTGTCTATTCACCTTACTACATAACATTATCTATATGTTCAAATCACTAAGTCGAGTTTCTACCATGTTTTTATGTAGGTATTACTACAACTCTAATGTTGTAGTTTCTAACCTAATTTTGTCTAGTCTATCACACATTCAATAAAATTTTCTCATCTGTTACATTATTTCATTTATTGTGTTGGTTCTTTGCTCTCAACACTATGTCTCATGCATATCTGGTCTTTTAGTTATATGATCAATTAAACGTTTTAACGCATAAAAAGGTTAGCTATCCCCTTCCATTTCAATCATCCAACTTAAATTTTGATGGTTTGGATCTCCTTTTATTTCTTAGGATCCAAAATGTTTGAAATGTCACTTGTAGTATGGCATGATCTCCCTTCACATTTTAATAAAAAAATCTAGTGAATAAAGTGATAAGAAACCAAAATATCGATAGTATTAAATTAGGAGAATCATAATATTTAATACTAAGTATTTGCGATTAAAATACTTTTGTTCAAAATGATAAAAAAAAATGACAGTAGAGTACAATAGTTTTGACCAAAATAATAATTATAATTTTCTCGGTGGAGTACAATAGTTTTGACATTAAAATACAGTTAAAATATCCAGTACATTTGTTAAAAAAGAAAACGAGAAAAAGGCTATAGCTTTGGCCATCAAAATGATGAAAAAAAAAGAACAAAAATGACAGTAGAGTACATTTTGAAATAAAATAAAATACAATAAGAAACTTGTGTCCAGGGATGGACTCATATAATTTTGTATTTTTTTAAGGAATGCAAAAACAAAATATGTATGTATGTGGGCAAATATACATCATAATTGTTTTCTAGAGTTCCTTCAAAAAAAAAAAATTGTTTTCTAATTTAGATATATTGAATGATTTTCTCATTTTCATTGTCAATGAAAAATCAACAAATTGAAAAGAAAATTAAAGCTCATAATTCCTTATGTGGCAATGTGTGGCTATTGCTTCTATTACAAAACGAGAAATTTGGGATTTCTCATTTTTGTTATTTACTGGATTTGGGTTCTCATTCTGCAATTTGTTTATTTGGTAAAAGTAGAGTATTATTAATTTTGATTTTTTTTAAGATGACCGAATGAAAATATTCACTTAAAAACTCATACATGAACGAGAATCCCAAATTCGAACTTCGATCATGACATCTAGTCTAACAATAATTAAATTCACTTAAGAATTCACACACATAAGTGAGAATCCCGAATTTGAACTCCGATCATGACATCTAGTCTAACAATAATTAATTGGATAAATTTCTCTTATTATTTATAATGTAGTAGGTCTTAATAACTTAATTAAACTTCACTATCATTTCCTCTTTTTGTTCCATAATATATATAGGTATAATTTTTCTCTGTTATTTTTTTCTTATATTGTGAGGGCCAAGGCCCACATACCCTTGTATGTGGAGCCGTCCATGCTTGTGTCCGAAGAACACAAGATAAGAAACTAAAAATTAAAATGTAATCTTAAAATTGGTGAATTTATAATCTTAAAAGCTTAAAAATCCATCTTTCGAATGCAACATTTATAAAAAAATAATTAATAGTAGAGTAAGATAGTTTTGACGTTAAAATACAATAATTTAAAATATCCAGTACATTTGTTACAAAAAATAAAAGTTGATAGCTTTGGACAATAGAATAAAGCAAAGACACCTTTTTCACCTTATTTAGTTTATCGTATGTCTTATGTAGATCGGATTATAGAATTCAAAAAGTATAAACACCTTATAAAATTTTCTAAAACACGTTCAAATACACTCGTTGTGCGTGAGAAATGAAAAAGATAATTCCGTAAAAAAAATGCTAACTAACAATATTTATGAATGATTTGTCAAAAAAATAAAACAATATTTATGAATGAACGTATACAAAAAAATTTTAAAAAAAGGCATGTCGGCAATCTATCGTAGTTAAAATAAGTTGACTAAGGTTTGTTTTTTGAGAAGTTAATTTGAGTAAGATTTGACTTCAACATGAAACAACAGAAAAATAAAGTTACATCAATGCAACTTTCAATTGATTAATTATATCATTTGGATGGATTTCGGCTTTTCGAGTGGACACCTAGCTAATGCATGATGATTATGTGCAAAGTACTCCTTTATTTATTGATAAACTCAAGTTATTTTGTTTCATTATTTAATTCACTTTTTGTGGGGTTAATATATCTTGTTTGGTTGAGACAGGTGAGAGAAGAAGACATGAGAAACGCTCAAATGTCACTTTGACAGAGAATGTGAACGTAAACATCAAATAATGCTCGAATTGATTGATGCTTGTTTTTCGTATTTACTAAAACATATTTAATTTAAAATAGTTCATCACCGAAACTTTTTATACTCTTTTGCATTTCCTATATATAAACAAAATATAGAATAAGAGATGCAACCCAAGTCACGATTGATGTAAGCGAGATAAGAAATGTTTAACCATATATGACAACAAATTACAAGATTATAGAATCCATAACTCTGAACGATCACATAAAGAATCATTTTAGCCTAAAATAAACTTGTCACCAAAACTGTTGAAGAATTGTCCAAACAGGTGGACACTTTTAGCACAAGCAAAAAATAAATACATAGAATCCTCATCATGTTCATCACAATCAGCTACAAGTGAATTCGCGTGGGAAGACACTTGTGACACGATGTCCATAAGAAATTCTTGACCTTTGGGGGCATCTTAAGATTCCTAATAATATACCGATGTTCAGCCACTCGACAATGATCTTGGTTGTGCTGCATAATATCACGGTAGACACTCTGCACCAAATATTTACCATCTCTTTCAAAATCCATATGATATATATGGGTGTGTCAAGTAGGAAAAATGCTAGAAGTGGTATATTGTGAATGTGACGTACGTGCTATTATCATACCAAAGAAAGCATTAAGCAACTTGGTATTCCATTGCATCCTAGGTTGCATTAGTAAATTCGCTACGGTGATATACGTCCAAGATGTGTGTGTACCGTGATATTATGCAGCACAACCAAAATAACATGTAAGCTAATAATATTTTATTTCAAAAAAATAATGTAAGCTAATAATATTTATCATCATCATACTCACTACGGTCCTATTTATAAGAGAAATTTGGGTCAACAAAAATTGATGTATCTGGTTAAAAATTCAGTCCAAATACATCAACTTTTGTTGACAAAACTTTCTCTTATAAATAAGACCGGAGAAAGTAGGTGATTTACCGAGATATTACAAGATAATATTAACCAAGATATTACAAGATATAAGTGATTTACCCTAATAATATTAAAACCAAGATAAGATGTGTACCCTAATAATATTATTAAGATCATATGGAGTTTGAAAGATACAGGTGATTTACGGAATATTTACCCTATTAAGATGTGTACCCTAATAATATTACAACCAAGATATATGTGATTTACCCTAATAATATTACGTGTACCCTAATAATATTTACCATCAACCAAGATATTACAAGATAATATTTACATCACACTCTGCACCGAATAATATGATGATCGTTTTAGTCCCTCTATTTTTATTTTTCTTTTACTTTTAGTTCTCCTAAGATTTACCATCACCATTTTTGGTCTCTACTTTTAAGTCAACTCATGTATTATCTTCATATTTTTGAATTATATTCTTCAATAATGTTTAGAATGTTATAATAATCTCTCCAAAAAATTAGAATTTTTTTAACAACACATCAATTAAATATGAATTTTTATAATATTTAATTCATTGACATTGAGATTGTTACGTGGCTAACCGTCTCACGTCATTATTACTGTTTGTTGCTGATTGATTACATGAATTGTAATTTCTAATTACTCCTTGAATCCCAACAATCATTTACGTGAGCGTAAGAGAAATCTCCGAGGAAGATTGGTTCTCAACAAAGGAGACAAACCCTACGCGTCGAAGGAAATTGAGGACAAGCTTAAGAAACAGTGGAAGACTGCTGCTCCTTGGACGCTACTATCTCTAGGTAGGGGTTATTATGAATTCTTTTTTGCTAATGAATCTGATATGCAAACTGTTTGGGCAGTGGGAACGATAAATCTGAGACCGGGGGTTTTACGCTTATTTGAATGGACTGTCGATTTTGATATGTATAATCAGAGGAACACCCATGCGCAAGTATGGATCCGATTGATGGCACTGCC
>Ga0315915_1002937_pt1 | contig 21690 bp, 14 predicted proteins | sample MpolbnodulesMG_FD_207738 | JGI IMG/M metagenome (GOLD analysis project Ga0315915, IMG submission 207738) | Medicago polymorpha root nodule microbial communities from Los Angeles, California, United States - branched nodules | ecosystem: Host-associated > Plants > Roots > Nodule | place: USA... | reverse complement strand
GTTATTTGCTCGAGAGATTGCAGCTGTTACGCTTGGTTGATGTCTCTGACCCCAAGCGAAATAGCCCTATCTCTTCTCGTTTTACTTTTATGTCGAATAGAACAATAGTTTTACACAAACAAACAATCTATACCCAAACACTTAATATGATAAATGACGTTAAAATGCTTAAGATATATGCAACTCCATGTGGAAACGATCCTATTATACTTACGTGTAAATAGTTTTATGACATGTAAAAATCTTACATCAATTATGCAATACCAATTGAGCTAAGTTTACGGAGAACCACTTTCAAGTTTTTTGAAATCTCAAATTATCATATTTTATTCAAAATCAATAGTACAATTTAAATTAGGGAAATGTTAATATGTGCCCTTAAGGTACAATTAATAAACTAAAGATAGAAACATTTTATTGAAAATGTAACGCCCACACCAAACATATGTAGAAAGTTTAGTATGCGCATTATCTTTAGTACTGGATACATTAAAATTTACAACATGAATACTTCGAATGAATATTTTATACAACAATACGCGTTCGTACAATCAACAATATAATACTACTCGTCCAAAGCATAGAAAATACATCCTTAAAATCCATAACATCCTGCAGCGGGTACGAACGTGCACTTGCTGAAATATCCATCCGGCTACAAGCTTGATAAATCCTGCTCAACCAACCTGCTGATCTGAAACAAATAAGGATTGGGATGAGACATAATGTCTCAGTGGGTTCTACCTAATCCTAGGCTATAGGTAACCTCGGGGAAACCTAGGGTCACCACGTGTCTACAATACAACCTGTCGGTTGATTATACGTGTGTGGGTCATGCTTACCTAGACGGTCGTGCATACTAGATCCGTCGTAGGTTCTTCTTAACTTATCTTATAGGTCTTGCCTTACATCATACATGCCATGGCTGTCAAGGGAACCTAGTACCGCTTTGTCGAGATACACTAAACGCATCAAGACCTAAACATAAACTCATTCATGACACGATCCTAAACCGGACGATCAGGGAGATCCTAAGGTCGTCAACGGTGTAACTTCATAGCCTTATCTTGATACATAAGCTTATACATATCTTATAGCATATCATAATCATGATCATATCGTAATCATAACATAGTCATATTCATTCATTATGTTAGAGGTTAGCGTTGAACAAACATTATTATCTGAGTTCATTTTACGGAGTGTATCGGGTAGAGTAACCGAGATTCAAAATGACATCATGTTGGTCTTCATTTTTAAACAAAAATAAAAAAGAAACACGATGAGCAAAGAAAATCGGTTGAACATCCAATATTTTTTAGTTTTTTTGTTAAATTTCAATCAAAATAAACCATAATCTAGTTACTTTAGATTTCCAACAATCCAAAACGTCAGTTCAACGAAGTCATTATTATTTTTGTTTAATAAAAGTGTATCTAAACTGGATATGTAACTGTCTGTGCTTTAAAGTATCCTTGATCGAACATGCTAGAAGCATTTTCCACCTTAAAGATAGACAATCGTGATCCCTATTACATCTTCATGAAAGTTTACAGTACACTTAGATGTTTAACTTACATCATACAAAAATTTATATATTATTTTTGATAAATTTTAATCAAACTCCGGACTCTCCATTAATAAGCAATAGTTTGATTACTTTAAAGTTTCAACCATACAAATCGATAGTTCGACTGATACATGATAAATCTTGTTTCAATGAAAGTGCATCAAGACTATATATTTAACATTTTGTGCTTTCATCGATCCTTGATCAAACATACTAAAAGTCTTTTCCGCATTAAAGACAGACAATTAGGATCCCTATTGTAGCTTTGAGTATATGATTTTCTCTAAAGTTAATATTAAATTTCTTTATTATTCAAAAAGAAATTCAATTTTTTTAAATCAATTAACAATTGAATTCAAGTGGTTAATGAGTTTTACATAGACAAATTGATAGGAAGAATTTGAATTCGATACATGTCTGAAACAATTTTATGTCAAACTTTACTTACCTCTGAGACGAACTTTAGATTTTCAAAGTCACTTTCTCCTAAGGATTGGAGAGTTAACACCAAAAAAACAAAATTCAATTTTCTTTGATGAAAGTTAACTCAATCGATAAGAAGTTTACTCAACCGTAAGGTTGTGAGTTAAACTTTCACTACCATCATACATGAGGACCTGTAAATACCTCTGTAAACTCATTGGATTGACCCGGGTGAACCACATGAACCATACTCACCTAAAGGAAAAACACTCAGTTCTCAAAACAAACAGTTATATTATATACAAAAAATTTCCGCCTAAATTCATAACATATTTTTAAAGTATTTCAGTTTATGATACACTTGAGACATGGAATTCAAGTACGACGGAGAATGATTATAATGCAATGTCAGTTAAGAACGAGTTCAGTTATCAGTATCGGATTAAACCCGATTAAGACGAAGGGCATAATGGTACTTTCACGCAATAGGTATATAAGCACAAGAGACCACAAATATTTCATTTGGACTTGCTCTTTCTCTCTCTAGGTTAAAGATTTTGGGATTCTCTCCTCCTTCTCTCTAAAAGTGGCGCCTCCTTCCCTCTCTAAATCATCAATTCTTCCAAGCAATGTTTCTTTGGGTGATTGAGCATGGATTTGGCTTATTCCTTGTACAAGAAGTAATTAGAGGGGTTGAATTATGCATGAACATCAAGTCTTCCATCATTACATGTGATCAAGAGTTAGGGTTTGGTCTTGAACAAAGTTGAAGTGAAACTTGAAGCAATTGCAACATTATGTTAAGGTGAGTTCTTAGATAGTGTAAACCTACCTTTGGTTGTGTGATTCTAGCAAGAAAACATGTATTGTGCTAAGTTTAGTTTAGTAGAATCTTTAGTACCCAAATGCCAAATCTTGTTGTTTATATGTTAATATTGCCATGCAAATGATTCTTGATGTTTAAATATGTTGCTGGAAGGTATTGTGCATTGCAGGAACAAGTTTTGAGGTGTTTGGGGTGAAAATTCGAGTGTTGCACTTCAGGACCCGAAGAAAATCGCTATTAGCGAAATATTTCGCTAATAGCGAAATCTCCCAGAAGAAACTCGCCATTGGCGAAATGGGTCTGCCTTCCCATTTTGCCAATTGGCTTGTGGACTCTTAGGGGGGGCCTGTGGTGCCGTCCGATGCTTTTTATCGCAATGTTTTCCAACTATAAAATCCCTAAACATCATTGAAGCAACGCACATTACAACAAATGATTCTTGAAATGAAAATCATGGCAAAATTAGCATATATGTCAAGAATGGCCAAGAGAGTTTAAGCATGTTATTCGGGTAACGATGAACTAAGAGTGGGGATAAACATAGAGCCTCGACTAGATTGTCGAGAACTAGAATGCTAGCAAGAATACTAAGTATGTTAAGACGTGAAGTGATTAGTGTAGTCTCTTCATACATGAACAAGAATGATCAAGTAAGTATTTTACCGCTAATCAGGTAGATCACGGACCCGTGGTAAATAAGCAAGCATGTTTAGGTTAAACCCTTTTACGTATGTACATGATCAAGACCTTAAACAAGATGTAGGTGTCGTGTCTCTTGCTATCCACGCCAGGGGGATACAAGAGGTTCACGCCAGGGGAACGGGACAAGCTCCGCGAGGGGGGCCCGCACGACACTGAGGGAGTCCGATGTACCTTAGCTAAGTTTTATTATATGTTGATCTGAAACAAATAAAGATTGGGATGAGACATAATAAAACCTAGCTAAGGTACAGTAAGAGAAATATTAGAGTCACACTCTCTATCACACTCCAATAATATAAAACCACATCATCCTTTTTTTTTAATCTTTGCCTTGCTACCGGTTTCTTCCGTGCCTCTTATAATATAAAACCTCTTATATGATGTTAGACAAACATTAAGTGTACTTCATTCTTTCATAAAGATACAATAGGGATCAAGATTGCATGCTTATAAGGCGGAAAAGGTGTTTAGCATGTTCAATCTTGAATACATGAAAGCACAAACGATTAAATATCTAGTTCTGATGCATTTTTATTGAAACGTGATTTATCATGCTTCAGTTTGAGGTGACGTTTTAGACGGTTTGAACTCTAAAGTAACCAATGTGTTAATTGGGTGCCCACAGTTTGATTGAAATTATTAAATGTCGACGGTTTATCTGGTTTTCGTTGTTCTCCTGTGCGTTTTCAATTAAATTAAAATAAAGATCAAAGTGACATTGTTTTGAGCCTCATATGTTTTTGCATTTTTTTAAAATGAACGAAAACGAGGTAGTTTTGGCTTCAATCAAACTCAAATGCTTGGAGTTTGCTCCTCTCAAGGTCTCATGTTCGATTCCTTTGATGTCAATTTCGATGGGTTAGTTCAGATACAGTTTTGCTCTTTGACTTTAAATGAAGTTCCTCCTCACAAACGAATAGTGGAATTGGACCTCTCAAATTAGTCAGATCTATACCAAGTTTCAATAACCTCCATTATCGGTTTACCATCGTCGAAACACTTTTTTTATCACCACCGCAATGAGTATCGCACGACACTACCACCATATTTGTGTTCCTTTTGTCCTCTTCCTCTTTCATTTTTTATCTGAATCAAAACTTGAAAGGTGGGCTTCTCTCGATAAATAGTCACATTGTCGCCTTGAAATCGAAACTCCACCCACCTCATACACATATTGTAAAAAAAGAGACCAAATATGGGCTCCTCTTAGCCGGGACGGATCTATTTAGGGACTATGTGGGGCTAAAGCCCCACACCCAACTTCACTATTTTTTTATTATAAATAAGGGTAATAGTAATTTAGGTCTCTGAATATGTAACGAGTAGTCACAATAGTCTCCTAATGTATTAAAATTTAAAAATAGTTTATGATTTTGCACTTTGTTAGTCAAAATAGTCTCTAAAGTGACAATAAGTAAGTATATTGAAGGGCCAATATAACAATATTAACGAAGTATTTTAATGTTAGAGACTATTTTGACTAATGAAGTGCACAATCACATACTATTTTGTAATTTTGATACATTGATGAACTATTATGGCTACTCCTTACACATTCAGGGACCAAAATGACTATTACCTCTTATAAATAAAACACATTATGTTAAGAACGAGAACAATAAGTAAACAACCTTGTTTAAACTTGTGGAAACAAATAAGTGCACATTTGCTATGATGTCATTTTAGCTCTCTTTTTTTTTTAAGAAGAATTTTAACTCATTTTCAATAAATGGATAGGAAACGATTTTCATTGTAATATATTGTATCAAACAATGTTATTTCTTATTTTAAATATAGCCTTCATTATTGTTTCTTTGAAATTTTAACTCCACATATACCAATTGACTGTATCTGCCCCTGCCTCTCTTAGTGTCTTCTTTCATTACCTAAACTTAGAATCACAAACCTCTACATTTCAAAAGTGAGATTCCTCCATTTTTAATGTGTTTTTCTACGATTCTGACGACAACAGCCATCATATTGAAAATGGGCACCTTTATTTTATATCTAATTCTAATGCACTTTTGTTGAAACAAGATTTATTATGTCTCACTAAAACTGACGTTTTGGATGGTAGAAACTCTAGAGTAACAAGAATATTTACTCAAAATTAGCAAAAATCGGATGTTCATCAGATTTCCTTTGTTTGATCATATTTGTTTTAATTAAAAATAAAGACCAAAATGATATCATTTTCAGCTTCAAATTTTTTCATTTTTTAAAAAAGGCACCAAAACGACTTAGTTTTAACTTCAGTCAAACCGAAACCCTTCTTTGTTACTTCTTCCCCTTCGCAATACATTTTATACAGGACACATGATCAAATCATGAAATCATTCTCTTGCATATGAAAGGTATGACTTCCTACTATAGATTGATGACAAACGCAACCCTTAACTAGAGGAAAAAAATTAGTACAGTTCTTTATGAACTTTTCGTATGGTTCTTAACTAAATTCAGCATGATTTTCTCATAGTTTTTTATATCCAAAAAAATGTGTAATTTTAATTGAGAATCATACAAAAAACACCTAAAGAATTGTGCCTAACTTTTGTCCTTCAATAAAATCTTTCAAATTTTTCTCTTATTTTATTTGATATCATAATTCTTAACACAAGGATTGAATCGTAGATAACCCATTAGGAATGTACTAGAAAACTATACGCAAAACCAGTTTGATGATTAGTTCCATTCCTCCCATTTAGCCATCCAGTATGGCTCTAGATTTGGCTCCTATGGAAGAATGAGATTGGAACTCAGCTCCTTCACAATTGATATGTGAAGCACAATTGATAGATCCTTGTATAATGTAAGACACACGTTCAAATTCAAACTTTCATAAAAAATACAATAGAGATCACGACTGTCTGTCTTGAAGGCAGAAGTCAGGAATATCTAAAAGCACGTTTTGGATGGTTAGGACTCTAAAGTAATCAAACAATTGTCAATGTGGGAGTGTGTGTACACACCTTAATGCAATATAAACTCATATGATGTAAGACACACAATACGGATCACTATTGCCTTACTTTAAAGTGGAAAAGGTGTTTAACATGTTCAGTTAGGGATGTCTTTCTTTTTTTGGTTACATGGCAAAAGAAAAAAGAAACAGCAACATAAAAGAAGAAAGAACTACTCTCTAGAGTATATGGTTCCAATTGCGTCCATTCTTATAAGATGCAAGAGATCAGCCGGAGGAGATGCATGATAAAGCAGCTCAGTATTTGAATTAGCTCCAAGTTTAGTAAAGTAGTTTGCACATTGATTTCCCTCTCTAAGAGTATGACAAACAATAACATTACATTGCCGAATTAAATCCTTAACATCTTGAATCAAGACAGCATAAACATGATATCTCATTGGTGGCCCCTTGAGGAGATTGATACAATGCAAGGAGTCAGTATGGCAAACAAGCTCAATTATATTCAAGCTTTTTGCCAAAATTAGCCCCTGGTAGATTGTGTAAAGCTCACCAGCATACAAGATGTCAGAAGAAACATTGATGCAACCAGAAAAATATGATAAATTGTATCCTGCACTATTTCATATAATTCCACCCAAACCAGATCGCACGGGTGTACCCATGCAACTACCATCGACATTTGGAATGGCACAAAAATTATTATCATTATTCCATCTAATGAATTATTATTGAAACAAAGATTAAAAGAATCTACCATACTGTGAATGTTGTAGAATAGGCGACTGAGAGTCTAGGTCTCGTTATTAAGACATATGAGATTTCGATGACACCAAGCCCATCAAACAGTTGCCACAAAAATGAAAGAAAGATGACCTAAAGAACCTTCCTTTAACCATTGGCTCACCTCCATATCTAAAAAGAAGTTCTCATCATGAAAACTCACATGGTGCCAAATAGATTTAGAGAAATTGCAGTTTCGAGCACAATAAAGGAAATTCTCATCTTCAAGACCACAACGAGAGCAAAAAGCCGATGTTCAGTCAGGAATGTCTAAAAGCACAAACTATTAAAGATATAATTCTAATGTGTTTTTATCGAAACAAAATTTATCATGTCGTAATCAAACTGATGTTTTATGTTTTAGATAAATGTTAAAGTAACCAGGCTATAGTTGGAAGCTCGCAGTTTGATTGGAATTTATTAAAAAAAATATGTAAAACTCAACAGTTCGTCCGATTTCCCTTATTCATTCGGTCGTGTTTTTTTAATTAAAAACAAAAACCAAAATGACACCGTTTTGAACTTATTTCTGATTTGTTTCTTCTATTGATATTTTGTTTTCTATTCTGGGTTTTAGTTGTTTTCCCATTATTGCCTTAATTGTGATACACCGTTTTGAACAGGGATAATTTGTGCAGGGACCGGGGTTCGAACCCCGGATTCCCCATTTTTCCACACATAATGTGTATAAATCTAACCACTAGGCTACTTGGCCAAAAAATATAATTGGTTCCAGTTCTCGTTTTGTAGCTCTTGGAACTCTCTGTAGAAAAATATTCTCTTTTTATATAGGTTCACAAAAAATTTTGATAAGGGGAACTTATATCATCCAAATTCAGTTTGAGAAAGTTATATTTATTTTTTAAGTAGAGCATCAAAAAAGGTCCCTACAACCTGCACCTAAATTTGTCCTTTGCTAAACCGTTTGCCAAAATTGGCCAAGACAGCAAATTGTAAACCACCTTGTAATATTCTTGGCAGTTGGCACTATTGCAAACATCAAACACACTCCAAACTTCTTTTTTTAAAATCACAAGAACCCATGCTTTAAGCAAGAGAATACAATTTTCAACCTTCAATAAATTTTGAAATGTTTTACTATAGATTCATACATACAAAATGTCACAAGTCATGTACAAAGTATATTTGCTGTTACAATTGAAACACCAAATGACCTTTTGCAATCTTAAAAGGCCTAATCCAATAGATTACCTGTTTCATTCTTGAAGAAATCCAACTGCATTCAATGAACATTACATACCAAGGGGAGAGGACAAAAACAGTTGACTAATATCTGAATCTCAACTATTCACCATATCTCCAAATACTTGAACAACTTCCATAATCTCAAAGTGGCAAGTTAACATTTGATTCAAGAGTATCCAACAACCTAAACAAAGAGCAAGACTAATATCCAACAGTTGGATCCTCTGATCCTCTTGTACTTATAGGAAGACTAATATCCAACAGTTGGATCCTCAGATCCTCTTGTACTTATAGGAACATTATATGTAACGCGTTCATAAGACAGATAAGGAAATAATCAATTGTTCACAAAATGGTGCTGTTTAATGTGCTAGATTACATGGCATTTATGTGGACCAAGTGCCTAAAAACATACGATACAATTAAAAACAAAGTAGAAGTATGTTCATAACTATAACCTAGCTTTTCCCATTGATCAATGATAAATAACCTAGCCTTTCATCCCCGTGAGCTTAGCTCAATTGGTAGTGATATTGCATACTATATGCAAGGGCTTGGGTTCGAACCCCGGACACCCCACTTCTCCACATTTAAAATATGTGAGCTCTAGCCACTAGGCTACTTGACCCAAAAAAAATAAAAATAGCCTAGCCTTTACCATTGATCAAATGATGAAATATCAAGTAATAATAAATCTCAAGTTAAAGAATAGTGAGTGTTATAATGGTACCCGAAAAATTAAATTAAATGAACTAGCCCTAGAGGGCAATCCAATATGCACACGTTATATATGGGAAGTAAAATGGCAACGCTAGCTAAATGGTTTGAGTTGATGTTGTGTGACATGTCACATGTTCAAATCATAAAATCAATCTCTTACATATGCAAGGTATGACTGCCTACAATAGATGGACAACAGATGCAACCCTTAACTCGATGTGGCTAAGCCGTGCTGGGCCTCAAAAACAAACAAAACATGGGTTGGAAGGTGTATAGCCCATTAGATATGTACTAGAAAACTACACACAAGATCAGTTTGGTATTCAGTTTCATTCCAAACATAATAGCCGTCCAGTATAGTTATACGGCTTTGACTCTGGATAAATGATGTCAATTGCGGATAGCGGAAAAGAGTGGTTTGTTCAAATACCACTACGTAACAATGCTGTAGGGCCGCTATAGCCGCTATTTCACAATATTTTGCTAAATAGCGTATCACAAGACAATAGTGATTTGTCAAAATTCCGCTAGGCAATAGCGCCAATATTGCCGCTATTTAACACAACTGCTCTGGATTTATACATCAAGCACAATTCCAATATCCATAGATTCTAACAGAAATTGTTTGAGTTGTTTGACTAAATTTGTAACTGAACTAATTGAACTATTGAATTGCTTTCAAAACTGTGCACGTTTATTAAAAGTGAACACCGGATAGCTGGGCGTAGCGGCCGACCCCAAAGGTAAGATTGCAGGATAGTGTATAGCGGTATGACGGTCACCAAAATTTGATTATTTTTTGGACAAATTACATGAATAAACTATAAATGTTAGGGTTTACAGAATCCTCAAAATGCCCTCAAAAAGGTTTTAAAAATAGGGTCAATTTAGGAATTTGCTACCAAAATCAAATAGCAGCGGCTATCCGCTACGCCGCTATAGCAGCTGAAGCGGCCACTATTTGGTTTCGCGCCGCTACGCGCAACCGCTATAGTGTTGCTATTGGCCGCTATTCGCTATTGACTACTATGGTTTTAACCTTAATTTAAAAAAACCAGACTAGCCCATTCAAACTAAAAACCAACGAACCAATCTTTTATTCGGTCCATTCAGCTCATATAACCAGAGGAGTCGAACTGGAAAAAGTTCAACTAAACTGGAATGAAACAAGCAAAACCAATATAAAATAGTGGTCGGATGCAGCAATTACTAGCTTAAGATATATGAAGTGATTTCACATCTGCAATACAGACCACACATGGTCTTCCAAATTTAACGCATAAAACTGTAAGTTCAACTTATTAGATACCAATATCATTATATTATTCAAAGAAATAAAGAAGTTCAAACTGCAAGTAACTATGAACTACCAGGAAAACACAACAAAACAAAGATAGTACAGGCATACAACTGGCAAAGGAACATAGCCACATGGTGTTTTAGATCTAAAGTCAACCAGAATAAAAAAGCAGCCATCAAGGAAAGCTATTTTTATAGGTTCTTTGGAGCACATGTTCGCAAGCTTGGGAAGTAAGGTAAAATGGACATGGTAAAATTCAATAGTCTCCACATGTTTGGTCCCCTAGATAGAGGCATCAAGGTTGGCCATGAATTTCTCAGTCACTAGGTAGAGGCGTCAAGGTGGGCAGTAGTGAGTTTGTCAAACCGTGGTTCCTCTCGTCTTCCAGTTTAGGCAGTAGGCTTCAGGGCTTCACATAACTCAGCTGTTTGGATGGGGAAGGGAAAGGCAACAAAGGGAAAATATGAGCATCAAAATTCTACATGGTACACTGGTCAGGTTAAGATATCAATCTGTTAATGCTAATGTGAATGGTTTTAAGTAACATAGGAAGGTAACAGATAAACTACAAAATAAATCGAGGAAGCTAAAATCTACCTGCAGAGACCCACCAAGGTTTTAGTAACCATAGTTTCTCCTCCGAGAAACACCATTCTGACCAGACAATCTGTCGGACAATCTATCAGACAATCTGGCAATAGATGACAAAAGTCAGTATTGGCTAGTTTTCTAACACTTGAAATAAAATATCAGTGAAAGCAGCGGCTTCGCAACATGTATAGAGTAGAATATGGGAACTTTTTTTTTACCAAGAATATGGGAACTTAAAAAATAAAATAATAATGATATGTTGAACGTAAAATAAATGGATTGGTTACCCAGAAGTACTAGTCCGTTCCGCAGCATAACTTCCATAAGCTCCATAAGGACCACCTCGACCAAGCTGCCGCATATGAAATAATAATTAAAACAATGAATTGAGAAATAATAATTTAGCTAGACTCATCCTCACTTAAAATCCTGGACAAATTAATGGTTGTAAAGAAGAACCTGTGAACTTCCATAGTTTCCATAACCGTCGCCAGATGCAAAATCACTTGAGCCTCCATAGCCATCAGAATAAGAATAGCCACCACGTCCATGTCGTCTTCCATCTCTACCTTCATAGTTGTAACCATCTGCTCCATCTGGCGAAGCAGGAAGATATGCAATTACTGGTGGAAGTAATGATGAGACAGAACGCTCCTTATCAAAAAGATTTGCTCTCAGCCGGGTAAGTACTTGCACAAGAGCGTCTTTGGCAATATCCAGTTCCCCCGAAATCTAAAAGCATTGAGAAAGAAAAAAAAATAGTAGTTCAGAATCATCGGGCATTGCAACTTCCGATTTCCCAAAAAAGACATCACTCAAGCAATCTATGAGAATGCCCTCACCTGCACCATTTCATCATCTTCAGATGCAATTTTAGGGAGATCCTCCTTAGACAGGATGCGAATATTAGCTTTTGTAAGCCTTCTCATTTCAGTAATGATTGATCCTCCTTTACCAATAAGGCAACCAATTCGAGAGCTTGACACCAGTAACCGGCTAGTGAAAGAGAGAAGACCAGAATCTCTTTCAACTTTCTCACTGCACCGGGGTTGCAAAAGCACAGCTGCTTCTATAGTTGCGGAGAATGAATCCTCAAAGAACTGCATAAACACAGTCAAAAATCATCATCACAGCTAAAAAAGCCATTCAATTTATGCCCATACGACAAAACAAATTGATTAAATAAGAAGGTCCATTAATAATCATAATTTTACCTCTCTTGCCGAAATGGCTATTAAGCAGTCATCTCCTTCAGTTGCCGAACTATCAACCTTGATATTCGCCCCAGAATCCTGCCTAATTTGATTTATTATACCACCGCCCTTACCTATAACACCTCCAATGTTAGCAGTTGGACAAACAAATCGGACTGAAAACTCCTTCACAGAACCTTCATCCCTTGAACCCGGATACATGGACCGTGGATAGTCTCCAACATCACCCTTATACCCCCCATAGCCACCACCAATTGGAGCCATCCCCATGATTGGAGCCCCACCATGAGGACCACCAATTGAACCACCAGCCGCATACACCCCAGGAACCGCAGAAGTAAGCAAATGTTGAGTCCGTGATGGGTTGTCATGAAGCCGAGCCGCAACCTGAATCAGGGCCTTCTTCACAACAGCAATCTCACCAGAAATCTGCAGATTCAGTGTTGCCATCAAAGACATACAACAATCATTCGGATGCAACAATAACAGATGAATTTACAAGTAATTCTAGTGCATACATAATATAAACACCACAAATAAATAAAAAACACTACAAAAATTACTTCCATTAAATACAATATAACTCAAAATGGCGGAATATGGTGGTTTGTTCAACCACTCGCAGAAAATGGTGGTTTGTTCAACCACCTTTTGACAACACTTGGTATTAAATAGCGTCCTCAGGGGGGCAATAGCGGTTCGTTCAAATTCTACTATGCTACCGCGCCGCTTGACAACACCAAGCTCCAGGATAACTTATGAAAACAATGTATGATAATAAACTGTCTTCAACTTACTTCCATAAACTCTCCAGGAAAATGTTGTCAATCCAAATCGCAGAAAATGTTGGTTTTTAAAACCGCTATTTCAAAACATTGGATTAAACGGTGTCTAGTGGAACAATAGTGGTTTGTTTAAATTCTGCTATGCTGCAATAGCCGCTATTTGACAGCATTGATCCAGGACAGCAGATGAAAATAACTTATAGCTCACATGGAAAACAGCTTATAACTAGAAAACAGTTCGACTTTCTTTTATCTTTTGTTATAGAAATTATTTATACATGAACACTTATTTATAAGCATTTATACTCCTGATTGAGTTGTTTATCCAAAGTGGGTCACAATCAATATGCTATCACAAGAATCAATTTACTCTGAATTTGTAAAAAAACAAATTACAACTTCTATACACAATAATATGCATCAAAAAAATCCACAAACGAATTAAAAAGGTTCATCACAAATTAAAATTAACCTGAACAAGCTCATCAGAATTCAGCGCACAAAGCGGCAGCCTGTCATCCTTAAGAATCCTAATCTGCGCACCAGTCTCACTTCTAATATTCTGAACAATCTGCCCACCTTTCCCAATCACACACCCAATCTGATCAGACGCCACAAGCAATTTCGCTGTAACCAAATCCCCTCCATCCACCTGATAGCATTAGAGATCACAGAATATCAGAAAGAGATTAGGGTTTCAATAATCTCAATAGCATAACTTACAGAAAAATCTAAATTACTAGTTACACCCTCTGGACACTATTGTAATAAAAAAATCACTTTTTAGGTTCATTAAACAACTGATGTATCTAAAGTATATTAGAGGGCAGATTCATCAGTTATTCAATGAATCTAAAAAATGGTTTTTTGCTTATAATAGTGGCCGTAGGATGTATGAATCACAGTCACAGACACAGACAGCAGATTCAACAATCTCAATAGCATAACATGAAGAAAAACTACTAATATTACTTATGATTCACAGACATGAACATCAAACACGACATAAACACGGATTCAATAATCTCAATAGCATAACTTACAGAAAAAAATTAAAAATTACTACTTCTGATTCATACAACCTATGGCCACTATTATAAGCAAAAAGGTTTTTTGCTTATTATAGTGGTCGTAGGGTGTATGAATCTCGTCACAGACACCAACACCAGATTCAACAATCTCAATATCATTTTTGCTTATAATAGTGGTTGTAGGGTGTATGAATCACCGTCACAGACACCGACACCTGATTCAACCGTCTCAACAGCATACCTTAAAGAAAAACTAATATTACTGCTTATAATTCACAGACAAGGACACCAAACACAACACAAACACTGATTCAATAATCTCAATACATAACTTATAGAAAAACTAAAATTACTACTTATGATTCAAAAACACGTCAGCACTGATTCAATAATCTCAATAAGATAACTTATTGACACCCGACTCGACACAGACATCAAGAAACTATAATATAATACCAAATATTATATCATATTCTTTAATACTCTTACACCACCTTCTACATATCAACACAAAATTATGAAGCACAAACACAGATATGACACTAAATAACCCCAATATCATAATTTATAAAAAAACTAATATTACTGACGGACACCAGACATGACACAAACACAGAGAAACTCTAATATAATACAAAATATTAAATTTTTAATAGTTCAAAAAAAAAAAAAATTAATATTCTAACACTACCTTCTCCATATCAACATCTTCATCTTCACCACCACGCAAATCCTCAGCAATGACCTTCTGATGAATCCTAACAAGCGCATCCATAGCAGGACACATAAACTCACCAGAATCTTCAAAATCATTTGATTCATCAGAAACACTATAAACCGTAACAACACGCTCATCACAACCAGGAACCGTTTCACCGATACGGATCTTCGCCTTCGTATCAAGACGGAGTTGTTTCACGATCTCACCGCCGCGGCCAATGATGCTGCCGATTTTGCGCACAGGGCAAAGGTAACGGTAAACGGTGTCGTCTTGGGTTATGTGAAATGTGTCTCTTTGTGTGGTTTCGTCGGTGTTAGGGTTACGGCGTTTGTTGTTGGGTCTGTTGTCATCAATGCTGTTGTGTGAGTGTGAACGTTTGTTGCCGTAGGATGTTCTTTGACCAGCCATTGTGAATTGTGTTTGTGAATTGTGAGTTTAGGGTTTTATCTATCTAACTAACATACACTTTGCCGACTTAGTTTTTGCTTTCTTGTTCTTGTCTAAGTCAAGTGCCTTGTTTGTTGGGCTATAAAGCCCAAAAAAAATTAGAATTCACGGGGAAAACTAATCGTTGAAATATCGACTATAATAGGATTTGACAGGAAATCAGAATCGTAATGATGAGATGCGAGAAATACTATCTAAAGATAGATTAAATTTTGTCAGGTCATCGACAACCTGATTCGTCTCACACATGTGTATGTGAGATTAAGATAAGATGCAGCGAATCTTGTTCGGATGTAAAATAGTCTTAAATAGAGGAGACATGAATAGAAAGAGACATTGGTTAACCAGAAAGAAACTAATCGTTGAAATGTCAGCTACAATAGGTTTTGACAGGAAATCAGAGACATAATGACGAAATACAAGAAATGCTATTTAAAGATGAATTAAATTTTGTCAGGTTATCAACAACTTAATTAGTCCCATAATGTGTATGTGATATTGAGATTAGATGCAGCGAATCTTGTTCGTGTGCAAAATAGTCTTAAACGGAGGAGAACATGAATGGAATGAAGGACGATGGTTAACGAGGAAGAAACTAATCGTTGAAATGTTTACTACAAAAGAAACTAGAGTTTAGAATTCATGAGGAAAACTAATCTTTGAAATGTCGGTTACAATATGATTTGACAGAAAATCATAATCATAATAATGAAATATGAGAAATACTATTTAAAGATAGATTGAATTTTGTCAAACTAAGACGCAGAAAACCATGTTCTGATGCAAAATAGTCTTAACCAGAGGAGATCACGGATGGAAAGAAGGGTATTTGTTAACCAACAAGCTCGCAACAACTTGAGAATCGAATTCAACCATAATGCTATCGAAGTCTTTGTCAGTGGCTATTTAACACCCAAGAAAACTGCTCACAACTCGTGTGAGTAATAAAGCACACTCTAAAATTAGAAGTATAAACGCATAAAACTCTACTGGTATGGTCGCGTAAAACTTTTGCACATGCAGCTTTTTCCTGTGTTTTGAACTACAACACCGTCATAATTAAGTTTAACACAATCTTCAAGAAAAGACATGTATGAGATTTCGGTTATTTTATGCTTTTGTTTTTAAAAAACAATATGTGTTATTGTTTATCTATTTATATATCTATAAATTTATTCAATTATTTAAAAAATATTTGTTTGAAGATAGGTTAAATTTTGTCTAGTTATCGACAACCTAATTAGTCTCATGTGTATGTGAGATTAAGATAAGATGTGGCGGATCTTATTCGGATGCAAAATAGTCTTAGAGTGAGGAGAAAACGAATGGAAAGAAGGACATTGGTTAACCAGAAAGAGACTAATCATTAAATGTTGACTACAATAGGATTTAACAGTAAATTAAAAACATGATAACGAACTATGAGAAATACTATTTAAAGATAGATTGAATTTTGTTAAACTATCGACAACCTGACTAGTCTTACGGAGCATGTGAGACCAAAATAAGACGCGGAATGCAACACTGTAACCCCAACTAGTATTTTCTAAATTAAAAAAACATTTAATATTTAAACATACGAGGGTGTCAAACATTCTCATCATTTCAAAAGTATTTCAATTTAATTAAAAATAGTGCAACGAAAATAAGTTCAAAACATAGTCACATCGTCTTAACAAGTGAATTCCAAAATAAAATATGAAAAAATAAAAAAGAAACCCCAATGCCCGATGTTACAAAATTAGACTATTGACACAAAACGACTCTCAACGACAATAAAAGTTTACGAGAATTGCTTCATGCCATCCTCCAAGACTCACAACTTCTAAGAATCTTCGTCCTGAGTATTTGTACCACATAAGGATACTTACATCCGACAAAAGAAAGGGGGTGAGCATACATTCAAAATATTATGGGTACACAAACATCATGTGTAGACTCGAAGAGATAGCATAAATAAAACACAATTAATTATCATCATTTAATAATAACAATTGCTCACTCAAAATATAAACAAGACAATTAAGTTATCATTTATGAATTTACACTCATCAATAAAATATATTTATGTATAATGCTTCTAAACTCGACCAAATATGCATGTGCTATCAAACTTACTCATCAATTTTGGATACCAGAGATATGTTGCTGATTTTATCCAACTCATCTTCATCTTCAAATAAACACGACAATGAATGCATGAATTTCACATCATTATTACCAATACACATCATTACACATCATCAAATAACTCATCATACACATCTTCAAATAATTCATCATTACACATCGTCAAATAATTCATCTTTGTTCATTATTTAATATCACATCAATTCAATTCATCATCTAAAACATATTATTTCAAAACATGTCAAGTTTCGATACTCATCCTAACTTAACTAACATTAGAAGTTAATCTTCCAAGGCCATGATCCTATTACCTTTAACCTTAATATTATCCAAGTACACTCCACAATTAATCCACAACTAACTGATTTAATTTACTAATTTAAGTTCACTAAAATCTCTTTAAACATTATACTTTTATAACATGATAAGAACTAAGTCTCTTGATTAGTGATTAGTGATTACTCATCATTTCGATTTATCATTCGAAAGATATTATTTTATCACTAACGCACACTCACCATCACGCAACACTACAACCACTACTCCTATCCAATTGCTCTATATATTAACAACAACATATTTTTTCTTAAATCAACAACATTACTTTAAAAAATTACGTGACAGAGCGGATGGGTTCACATAGTTACTGGAGTTCACATATGGGTTTTCTTAAGTCAACAACATATTTTATCTCTCGTCATGTGTCTGTTTTCCGGTTACATGCACCACATTCTATTGAAAATTTCAACTATCTAATGACTACTTTTTCAAGTTTACACTCTGTCAAGGAAACTCCAATTCTCAAGTTAATGAAAGTTAAAACGTTTAATACGTCTAAGCAAAAAAAGGACATTCAACGAATAATCATTGTGACAATAATTATAAGATCTCGATGATCATTTCAATAGACATATCACTCCCTATTTGACAAATTAAAGGAAAATAAGAGAATTGCTTAGAAATAAAATTAAGATTAACTAAACTAGTGTTCAGACATATATACTTGACTATGTTTCTTTGTATAAATATATGTGTGCGCGTGTGTGCAACCCATGCACACTTGAAAAAGAGGTTGGAGGAAAGCATTAAATTGATCCTAATTAAACCACATTAAATTGGAACAGATCATATCAATTTTTTAAAATTAGTCATCCAAAACAAAATCAGAGTGCATATAACTTTATCTTTGGATCAGATGCTTTGTGCGTCAAAATCGATCCAAACTGAACCATGACACCGTTATTTGATACATTCATTATACATAAATTATAGTTTAAATCTTAAATAAAGTTGATAATTTTTTTTTTTATATATACCTTGATTCCATATAAATAGGAAAATAAAAATACAAAATTACTTCAGAGGTCATTTTACTTATTTATTTATAACACTTTAGTCTTTTGTCTATTTTTTTCCTATTTAAATCTTTTATCTTTTAAAACGCGCATAAATATATCTTCTTTTTTTTTATTAATAAGAGACTAAGTTGACAAGCCACATAAGAGAATCCCATTTTTATTTTTTTTATTAAAAATTAAAAAAACCAAAAAAAAAAAATCTAAAAACATCTTCATCATTTTCTTCCTTAAAACAAAAAAATGTGTATACTTAAATACACACACCTCCAACTAGTTCACATTAATTTTTTTTCTAAACTCAAAATTCCGTAATTTCAATAAACCATAAAAAAAATTGGTGAATATAGAATTGGAAACTAGGGATGGAAATAGGTCAGGTCGGCCTAGTCTACAACAGGTCATGCCAGACTTTTTTCTTAAATAGAGAAGTCTTAGGCGCTTTTTTAAGTCTATTTAGCTTAGAAGGTCATGTCACACACCTCTCAAAAAGCTTCTTAAGCCTATTAGGCCGGCCTATTTAAGTAATATAAATAATATTATTTATTTTTATATTATATTTTGTACTTTGAATTAAAATATAAATTTGTAAACTTTTTCAATAATTTAAGCTTTATTAGTATACATTAATTTTTTGCATATATAAATGTATTATTATAAATTAGAATAAAAATATGATATAATATATAGTCAAATTCCCTAAAACCTCGTGTTGATTATCAAAAGAGAGTTTAATTTAATTGAACTATTAGTTCGCTAGTCCATTTAAACTTAGATCACATTGCTTATTTACATATGTTGATAATTAATAATATTATGATTGTACTCTTAGATATACCCATTAAAAAAAGACTCTGATTTTATTTTACTAAATTTTTTTTAAGAGTCTTAGATATGATATAAAAGTGTACGAATAATATTATAGTATTTTTTTAACAATATTACGGTATATATATAGATTCAGCATCGGACACACGTTCAATGAAACCACCACCTCTATTTAGTCCTCTAAGATGTGCTCAACCTTGGAGAACTGTTGTGTTGTGTCTAATGAAACTATAACAGTGACTTAGATTAGTGCAGTTTTGCTTGGAATTATGCGATGAGTTGATAATTTTTTTTGCCCTTGTTATGTATCAATTTTTTATGTACCTTGATTTTAGTACTTTGATCGAATTGTCGTGGACAAAAGTACCTATTATGTTTTTAGTATTTTATGGATTACTATTTTGTGGACGATTCATATTTTTTTTTCTTTCTCCTTGTGGGTATTCACGCATCTTCATTTATCAATCTGGTTCTTTAAACTTTTTTTTTTTATATAAGAAAAATGGATTATATTAACACTGCTACAGCGGTCTCCTCAGTATAAGATGTGCCGAAAAACTACTAAAAAAACAATCAGTTCACACCAAATACAAAAAATGTCTATCCAATGCCTAAACACGACAAATGACTCGATCACCACAAATATTTACCAAATACAAAGCTTGTCTTTTTGGCTTTCAACCACCACAAAGAATAATATTTTACTTTGTCTAGTAGTTGATCTATAGAGCATTCTTTCTGTTTAAATAATCTATTGTTTCGTTCATTCCATAAAATTCAAGCAATAAGAAGCCAAATCAGCTGAAGAAAAGACCTCCGCAATTTCAAACCACCTGTATAATTATTAAACTGGATAAAGTGATCTAAAATATCTTGATGGTCAACACCATCGAAACCAATCCAAAACTGCACTAAAGGTCATAATGACCCAAAGCAAGTACACGACAAAAGCAAGTGACGCGATTTAGTGTGTTTGGTTATGCGGTGGAAAGAATTGAGTTTGATAGAATTGATTTTGATAGAATTGATTTCGGTCAAAAGTGAGTTGAGTGTAAATTAATTTATGTTTGGATACATTCATGTGAAAGTGATTCCAATAAAATCATGTTGTTTGGAGGAAAATTGCTTTTGCATGTGCAATTACCAAAATGGGTTTTAGTTGTTTCAAATTATATTTTTTATTTATAGTATTGCATTATTGAATTTGATAAAACTGTAAAAAAAAAAATCAATAAAATGTGCATGTTATATTATAAATATAAAGATTTTTTTAGGGAATAAAGTATGTAAAAATTATAAATACGAAATAATACTATATAGTATATAAAAGCATTTCTTAAAAATATATATATATATATATATATATATATATATATATATATATATATATGTAAGCATGGTTTTTTTTAACTATTGATGGTTACAGCAAAGGGCAAATGCCTTGTGCAGTGTTCAATCAATGTGCCAAATCCATTAACAATAATTTACGTGTTCTTTTTTACGGACAATAAATATGATATAATTGCGGAATTCACATTATTTGGTAACATTGAGTTTGTAAAATCGATTTTACCAATTAAAAAAACTACTATTACTTGCTTCCACTGAACGTGAGTCTGGAGCATAAGAATCAATTTTATTGTTGAAACCCAAACAGCATCACAACATTACCAAATCACGTTTGAGCTTGTTAACGTGAGTTTGCCCCTCTCCACCGCTCAACCAAACATTGACTTAAACTAGTTAGGAATAAGTTGCATTTACAGAAAGTATGTGTCAAATCAAAATTAAAGATGGGGTAGTCTTTTTTTTTTTTTTTTTGGCCGGGGTTCGAACCTCAAACCTTGCATATTTTATGCATTGTCCATACCAATTGAGTTAAACTCACGAAGACAAAGATGGGGTAGTCTATTTGGGTGCATACCGCGCTCTGATGAAAAAAAAATAGAAATTAGGTTTTTTTTCATTTTTTTTCTATCATGTTGATAATTTTTCTGTTATATTATATATTATTTTCCTTTTTTTTTTTACAATAAAAATAACATTTCGCTCACTCATGTTATGCAAATACTCTCTTTACATCATAATTTTCTTCATTATGACGTTTATTTCCAAATTCTAGTTTTATATGTGGTGTA
>Ga0315915_1002934_pt1 | contig 21705 bp, 13 predicted proteins | sample MpolbnodulesMG_FD_207738 | JGI IMG/M metagenome (GOLD analysis project Ga0315915, IMG submission 207738) | Medicago polymorpha root nodule microbial communities from Los Angeles, California, United States - branched nodules | ecosystem: Host-associated > Plants > Roots > Nodule | place: USA... | reverse complement strand
TTTTTAAGAAACCGTTTATAAATAAAAATGATTTATTTTGTTATTTTGGGGATTATTTATTTTGTTTATAAAACTAGTGTTTCTTGCTGTTTATAAATAATTATTTTAGGAAACTGTTTATAAATAAAATATCATTTTTTTTTTGTTTATGAACCTTGTTTTTCTTACTGTTTATAAATAACATTTTTTAAGAAACTGTTTATAAATAAAAATTATTATTTTATTTTTTTGGAATTATTTATTTTATTTTTAAAACTAATGTTTCTTACTGTTTATAATTTTTTTTAGAAAAACGTTTATCAATAAAACATTATTTATTTCCCTCAAAAAAAATAAAACATTATTTAGTTTGTTTATTTCATTTTAAGTTGTTTATTTATACATGGTTTCCTAAAATAAATTATTTATAAAAAGTAAGAAACACCGATTTTATTGATTTTTACTACACCATTTTGATATTTTTGAGAAGATAAAACATTTTTTTTTAATTTAAAATTTGAATTTAAATTATTTTTTTTATAAAATTAATAATTCTTATTGTATAAGTGATTCATAATTAATGGTTTTTTCTTAGATATAAATAAACACTATTTTAATGATTTTGATATTTTTTGAGAAGATGATTTGGATATATTTATTTTGTAGAAATTCACAAGTTAGTTTTTTTTTTTTTTTTGCAAGCTCTAAAATGATGTTATGTCAGCAGTTTTATGTAATATTTCCTTTTTTATTTTTATTTTTATAGAAACTAATCTTTTTTATTATAATATTTTTTTTTGTGGTGTTCGGATTCGAACTATGCATTATTCCTACCAATTGAGCTAAGCTCACAAGATATGAAATATAATCTAATCATACCTGAAACGCCTAAAATTAAGCATTCTTTTTTAATTATTAATATTTATATATTTATATTTTTACCATCTCTAAAGTTAAGTTTAGGCGGAGATAATCAAATTGGGTCATTCAGATTAGCACAAAACACACCCTTAGAAGCTAGCTCCAAATTATTTATTGATGTAGCACTTTGTATTAACGACTTATAATCTAATGAACAAATTGAATTTATTTCCCTCAATTTTTTATATATTCTTATTTATTTATATTTATTTCTCCAATATATAGAGGTTTATTGGCTAACCCTAATTTTATCACTTCCGACCCACCGCATACACAAATATTTCAAAGGCATAGTCGTGTCCTAAATAAACGAAGTTCTTAACACAATAAACTCGTAACTTTTCTCTCCCTAACCTTGCAAGTTGAAACTCTCTTTATTTGTAATAACAATGGCAGAAAAAACATCGGAAGAAACATCATCAAAGATGATCACACTGAAAACAGCCGATGGTGTTGTTATTGAGGTAGAACCTAACATCGCAATGGAGATAAAAAAGGTGCAGTCATTCATTGACGAGTCCAAAGCCGTCACCGCAAATCCTCTGCCAAAGGTATTCAGCAAACAACTTGCTACGATTGTCAACTACTGCAAGAAACATGGAGCAGTAGAGACCAATTTTGCAAAGGATAAGTTTGACGCCGAATTTTTGAAGGAACTGAGGTGTGATGACATGAAGAATCTCTTCCTAGCTGCGAGATATCTGAACATTAGAAGCCTACTTGATTTTCTAGTCCAGATCATTGTGAATGAAAGTATGAACAAGAGTGTGGAGTTTGCGCGTGAGATCCTTGATGAAGAAGCCGACCACAAGGAGAATGGTTGGTCTTTTAAAGATATTTATAAAGACTAATTTGCTGGGCAGCTTGGAATCAGATGTAGGAATTCTCTGATTTATTTAAACAGATGTAGGGTGTTTTTTTTTTGCGGGGGCGAGTATCCCTTGTACTTTTCTCCAGTACTCTTTGTACTTCTTTGCCTAGTTGATTTGACAAAATCTCTTTTTTTTCTATTCTCTACTTTTCAATTTAATAAAAATAAACTATTGCAAATTAGTCTGGCCCAACCGACAATGTTGATATTTTTAGGCAACATCTTCACTCGAGTTCGAACTCAAGATATCGCAGTTCCGTATATGAGTTTTAGGTGGTGCTTGTCACTTTGTTGACAGACGAAAAAACTAACTGCCAATCAGCATAACTCTTGTGATCTTGAATTCTTAAATTAACACTTCTATTATTTTTATTTTTTTATGAAGATGTGAAATAATATCCTCTAATCATAAAGTTTGAGGTTTTTTAGACTTGTGTTCGTAAAAATATTCTACATAGTCTTTTGATTCATGCGTCACACAGGAATCGAAATCTGAGCATATACTATATGCCATGATTGTAAAGACTATCAGTCTATCACATATAAGCTAATAGACTTTATTATTTTGAAATTTGTTGATGTCCACCCATATAATGTTTTTATGTTTTCATAAGGCAATGCACTGTAATTTGATGATGAATGACTATAAACTATTGACACCAGGCACGACACTGACATGACATCGGTAACAATTTAAGAAAATGAATTAATTGAATGTATTATTTGTCGGAGACATGTTTAACAGCTTACTCATTTTCCATCAAAAGTGTTGGTACTAGTGAAAAAGAGTACTGAAAGTGTGAGTATGGCTGAACAGAAATAGTGAACTAGTGTCTGGTGCTAGAAATTGTATCTGTAACAACTAATATATAAGTGGGATAAGAAAAAATTATAGCTGAATAGAAGAAGTAGTTATTTAAATTGTATTTGTTGCAGTTAAATGAGAGTTTCAACATTTAACATAAAGTATCTATGTATGTATTAATTTACACTACCACTAATCTTCTACTCGTGGAGTTCGTGCTTAATTTTTTCAACGTTCAAAACAATTTCACACCTGAGGAAGAAGCCGAGCTTCAGAAGGACAACGATAGGGCCTTTGAAAATAATAATTTGATGAGTTGCCTCTAAAACAGATCTGGGAATATTTCCGATTTATTTACGAAAATAGAAGTTATCTTACTCAAATGTTAAAACTGTTTCAAAAACAAAAAAGAGGGATTAAGTGCAAACAGATTGTACAATATCGATGAGATAGAAAAAGTAAAAGTCTGTCAGCACCATCATAAAAACAGAATTCATAAAAACAGCATTGCTCTTCAAAACCTAGGACCGGATCAGCATAGAACTGGAAACAACGGACCCTGCACAACAAACATGTCCTACCATGGATTAGTTTCTCAAATGTTAATAGTTATTTATTACTATACTTAATAGGTTATTCTGTAATATTCTTGTGCTGCATCTATCTTTCTTGTATTGATCTTTGCTTTACCAAAACAAATGTAGACACAAAGAGACTAAAAGATATATCAAACATGTGATAGAACAAATGCTAAACAAAATAGGCTTACGTACACCATGGGTTGAAAAACTGAAAGACATTACAATTCCCATATGTTACAACATAACGGCGACCAACGTATATACAACATTGAAGTATTTCATTTCATCAGTCTAAAAGTATATTAACGACACTTTATATTGACTCTAATATTTTTAAAACATGAATGCTTTACTTGAATATAGATCAATATAAATAAGCAAAAGAGAAGTTGCAGTAGAGAACTAGAGACTATGCACCGCAGAATTATAACTTAAATATAGGTTAATTACTTACGTAGCAAAGCTAAAATAATTGTTTGAATTAAGTAAATCTACCAATATTCCTAAATTGTACAACATTCTAGATTACTTGATAATATTCATAGTCTCGTAGATTATACAACATCCTAAGTTAGTGCTACTCAATTCGAAATTCAATGTATTTATTGTAACACCATTATAAATACAAGTTGTGTGATCTAAGATACACAGAAAACACAGAATCTATCACACTAACAAATGTAGCAAAAAAAGTAGGCTATATTTGTGTATAAAGAGATAGTTCTGCATATCCCTTTTAATGGCTATTTTTGCTTACCTCCATTAAGATTTTTGCCGGAGAAATATTTTCTGAACCTCTCGATGCACTGCTTACTGTCCAGGCGACTGTAAAAAGAGTAAAATCGTAAATTATCTTAATCTTAAAATATAACTTGCAGCAAAGAATACTTTCAAAAGAAATTTTAACAGATAATAAAGAAATAAACATTTGCGGCTATTGTCTCCAAACAAATAATCTGTGAAGAAAAATTAAATTAGCAATTATATGACAATCCTACATGCACCGTGACAAAGTTAAATTTTAAAAACCTGATATTGTTTATTGGCAGCTTTCTGAGGTTTGAATGTGAAGTGTTGGTTAAACTCGGTCATGTGGTCTCTCCCAATGCGTACATCATTTCGTCTTGGTTTTGCATGTCCATGTGAATGTGCATGTGGCTGTGGAAGTGCCTCTGCATAACCCCTCGTGAAAGTAGGACCAAGATATGTAAAATCGGGTATTAGGGTTTGAAATGGCGGGTGGATTTGCAAAGCTGATGGTGATGGTATGAAATTTTGTTGCATGGAATTAGAAACAGAACCAAGATATGTAAAATCGGGTTTTAGGGTTTGAAATGGTGGGTGGATTTGCAAAGCTGACGGTGATGGTATGAAATTTTGTTGCATGGAATTAGAAACAGAACCAAGATATGTAAAATGTGGTATATTTGAGGCTTCCTGACTCACTTTTGCATTCAATTGGTTCATATATTGGACAGAGGGATACCAGGAAGCATTAACAGGACTCATTGGGGGTGCAGCAGCAAAGAGAGTGGTGCTGCTGGACATATTGCTATTCTCATCTATTCTGCAAACTTTCTTTTGTGGGGACTGCTCTGGAGATATATCCATATCATGTTCCATGTTTTCTTCCCATTTTCTCTTCTCCACAATTTGACAACTTGTGGTTAAAGTTCCAAAATCAAATTCTGGAAGATCGTCTTCCAGCTCCTTTTGAATAATAACAGACGATAAAGACTGTTTTGTACCATCATCCAATTTTCTCTTCAGCAAAGTTCTAAATTCGTATTCTGGAAGATCGTCTTCCAGTTCATTGTGAAGAATAGCTGAAGGTAAAGATTGTTTTGTAACCGCAGTTACAAGAGGTACTAATTCACGTCCAACATCCTTCGAACTTAAGTCAATATTTGAAGTTTCAACTGCAGAAGATACAACTTGTCTATTATTTGGAGTGTCTTCTGATTTTACTAAGTCACTATAGTAGTAAGTTCGAAGGCTTAGGTTTGGTTGGGAGGTTATGCTTCCATTCTTGTCCCTTTCAACGCCATCCCTTTGCTTAGAAATATCTTGATCACTTTTTGTTGATGATTCTAAAGGCCAGCGAATTGGTGACCAGACAGGACTAGAATCAATTTTTCTCGATGTTTCGGAAGGTGTGCGAATTGGAGACCACACAATAGGATCATTTTTTCTTGATGATTCTGAAGAAGTGCGAATCGGAGACCACACAGTAGGATCGTTTTTTCTCGACGATTTGGAAGGAGTGCGGATTGGAGACCACACTTGAGTATGATCACTTTTTCTCGACGATTTCTGAATAGAGTTAAGTTGATTTCTTCTCCATACAACACAACCAATTAGGGAATCTTCGTTCTCTTTAAAATGTGTGCTTCTGTCGAGGTATCCATATTTTTCAAGTATGGTGATCATTGTGTCACTAGGAGGACACACATAAAGATCAATGCCAGTTATAACTTTTGCAAGCCCAACCCTTCCATCTTCAACATATTTCTTTGCAACCTGTTAAATCAAGGAATTATTTTTTTGTTAAAACTATACATGGGAGAATTCATGACTTATTTAAACATCAGGGATACTCATATTGGTTCTTTAAAATTTAGGACTATCGATCTAGTCCCTCACATTATTGATATTTCGATGTGATATCTGAAATTGCAAAATTTTAATCAAATTTGTCCCTCTGTTGGTATTAGCAAGACTGGAGTGACATTTAGTTCGCAATTTCGTATATAAATGTGGAACTGGGTGAATAATGTTAGGGATGTATTTGATAGCAAATTCAGACATAGGATCAAACTTGATTAACATTTTACAATTTCAATGATATTTTTTAAAATATTGATAATATGTGGGACTAGGTTCATACAACCCTACAATTTCAATAACCAACTTTAATATTTAATCATTTAATTAAGTTAAGTATATTAGTCTAAATTTGAGATCATCCCTACTCACCTTTTCCATGCCTTCCAATCCAACTTGTGAAGATTCTTCTTTGCAATACAGAGAGACTACCTGAAATTAATTGCATGGTTCTAATCACATGTTCATTAAAATAAAAATATATGGTGCAAATTACAAAGGTTTTTTGTAGCACAACAGAAAAGCGTAAAGACAATCCCACCAAGCATAGCATATTATTATAGGTACAATAGCATAAGATGCTGGGCATTGTAAATTTAGATTTAGATACTCTAGGGACCAAGAAATTAATTGGCATTATTAAAATTTAACAGTAGATCATGTTGGTTAAACTAACTTTTTATTTTATATTATGGTCCAACAATTAGGCTGACTAAATAGCATGTCATCCCTTCAAAGATTAACACTTGGCGAGGTCGTTCTTTGTCCTGGATACTTTTTTAAAACAAAAAGTGTTTTTTGTCAAAAACAAAAAAACAAAAAGTGTTTGACTCGCATTTTTAATATTTCTAGATAAGTATGAAGTTATATAGGAATTTTAAATATTCCACAAATATTTTTACCCAATTTCACTTTGTTCTTTGGAAATGAATCTTGAAAATATTAGAATTAATGCTATTTCTAAGAACCTGAAATAACAATATTTTTTTAGACATTGCAACAAACATGGGAGTATAATATATTGCATAATAATAGATAAATTTTTGGGATGCAACAAATTTTAGATTGCATGTAAAAAAATCTAATATTGTGATAAATAAATATAATAAGGAGAATTTTTTACCATAAGTTCTTTGTTGCGTGAGAGAGGAAGTTCTTGAATGTATTTTTCAAAATCTTGTAATTTGACATTCCCTTTCACTACAATAGATTGAGACCATTTGACTTCCGGCACCTTTTCACCACTACACAATTGAATAAGTAAATTCAAAGATAAGACAGAGATTGGAGAGAATAGAGTCACTAATTACAACATGAAGTTTCATCATCTATAGAGGATTAGAATTAACAAAGCATTGATCTCATCTTGTTACCAACTTAGCTTACTATAAGAAACTCGATTGTCGTCGTTTCCCGAAATTGGAGAATTTTTGTACTCTCAAGAGAGATAAAGCATGTACACTCCTCAGATTAGGGCAGAGTTGCAGCACAAGTGTGTTGAAGCATTTCTCTAATCGAGTATAAGCACAAGTGTTGTAGCACTTATATTTTAGTTTTGCGTAGATGGTACAGTATTAGGGCAAGTTTGTTACTATTATATTTGGTTACAAAATTATTACACATTTATTGGCCACAAATATGGCTATTGATTCTGCTATCGATTTATTCTTGCATTTAGCTATCTATATATGTAGAATTAGGGTTTCTCTATGTAAATATGCTCTTGATGAATCACTTAGGTTAAAACTTGAATATGTGATGTGAAGAAATTCATGTAAACTCTCTACTTGTGAAAATAAAGTTACTTTGATATTATTTCGCATCATATAATAAAATTAAAATAAAGTAAAAGTTACACAAGCAAGCTAACTTCAAATGTAGAGAATAAATTACCCTTCAAAGAAGGCAACTGCAGAAACAGTTAGGGCAGAGTTCAACTGTAGGTACCCATCCCATAGCTTATCATCTGTTTCAGTTGGGGACAGCTGAAAAAGAATAAGTTAATGATTAGAACCATAGCACTTGAACTAATAAAATAATTTCAAAGCATATATCCTAATTAGTGAAATAATTCCATAGCACTTGAAAATAGTGCATATACTTAGGTTTGCAAGTTCTATCAAACACTTATATAAATGCATATATATGCCATATGATAAGTTTAATAAGTTTTTCTTGAACAATGATAAGTTTAATAAGTTGTTTCATTCCTTTAAAAAAAATGGTGTTTCAAATGTTCTCCGATGGCAAATATGTTTTTGTTTTTCTGTTAGTTATTTGAACCACCACAGAGGTGTCTATTAATTCATTTTGATTTAATTATTTTATTTACATCCCTTCTCTAATAATCCCTTATTTTATTTTTCTCATGTAAATAAAAAAAAACTCTAGTAATAAATGTATTAAAGTACCTTATTTAAAAAATTAAAAAAAGGATTACCTAGTGTCGCAACTTTAACCCTAGTGTCGCTCAAACAACTAACACTAGTGCAAATCAAGGATACAAGACCTCTTTTTTTAGAGATTTAAGACCACTTTTACACAAAAACAGGTCTCAAATCTTTAAAAATCAGGTCTTGTATTCCTGATTTGCACTAGTGTAAGTTGCATCATACACCTAAAAGATTTTAATCTATAACAATTATTCTTAAGTCTTCAAAATGTAATTAATTTTTTATTAGGAATGTAATCAAATTTTGTATGTACGGCAAATTAAAGTTTTCTTATCATCTTCAATCATCAATACATGAACTATTGCCGCCATATTTTGAAATTAATACACTCCAAAAAAAAAAGATATTTTATTTGTGATTAATTTTTATATTAAGTGATTAAGTATATCTTGTCTATATAAAAATGAGGTAGAACATACTTAGTTTAGGGAAGAGAACTCACCTTGTGTGCCTCACATTCTTTACAACAAATATTAGTCATTGTTGAGATGATGATGAAAACTTCGTACCTATAACATGATAAGTCAGAAACAACATACTTAAACATAAACAAAAGGTACATATGAATTATGAAATCGTTTGAAAAGAAAATGTTTGTACAAAAATAAAATACAAAAAAGAGAATGATGAGTTAACTTTTTTTGGTAAAAAAAAGACAATTTAAATAATATTTTTTATGAATCACCTTTTGTATAAATATGTACTTTTGATTATTATTATTATTATTATTATTATTATTATTATTATTATTATTATTATTATTATTATTATTATTATTATTATTATTATTATTATTATTATTATTATGGATGTTAATGTTTCTAAAATATTTTCAATATCGATCAAGAACACACAAGCTAAACATTTTGGTTTTAATCCTCTCTTAATTAGAAAAATAATTAGTCACCTTTACAACCAAGAATAAAAAGATTTTAACTAATTTTTTTTACAAAAAGTCATTAATAAATTATTTATTTAATTTCATGATAAAACTCTCTCCCTCTCTCTAGCACTTAAAGATGGCATTGCTAATTGTACCAAAAAAAAAAAGATGGCATTGTTAATTAAAGAAAGAGAAATGCTGTTCAAAAATCAGCTTTTTTTTTCTGTAATATTTATCATATAATTACAAAAAAAAACCAACAATGAATTCTTACATAAATTTTATTCTGTTGAAAAACACGAGCACAACCAATACGATCTGATTATGATAGCAATAATGATAATAAACACTTAAAAATTTGATTATTATTATTATTATTCTTAAAAAGCGCAAAAATGGGACGTCAGAAAGATGAATTAATTATTCAAAAAACTCGATGAATCAATTACTCAAAAAGAGACAAAACTTTGGCTGGTGAAGAAATGAAATTGACTGGAACATAGTACTCAAAACCCATATAGGCATGATTACATCTCGAGTGTAAAGAAGATGAAAATGAACAACTGAAATTGAATTATTCCAGAATAAATTTGTGTTTATTTTCATTACCTCCTCAGACTCAGATGAAATGAAAGAGATTTGAATGTACTTTGTCTACTTGCGATGCGAAAATTCCAAATCTCAAGGTAGTCACTATCATATAAAATACAACAATATATAGCATATCTTCCCCTACTTTCTCCCTCAATTGTTGTTTTTTCTCCTTAATTTATTTGTCTTTATTATTTACTTTTTTAATATTCCTAATAATATATATTTGCCAATCACATTCCATTCTGTTTTAGTTGAAAAATATTGACTTTTCTTTCCAAAATTTCATAAATAAAATTCATTAAAATTTTCTTATTTCGTTCTATATTAATTATATAAATTAAATTTGTTATGTTATTCTAAATATTCTCAAAGTGATTAATATATGTCAAAAACGAGGAAGAAAAGCTTTAATTAGTTTTTATACTCACAAATTAATATTGATTGAGTAAACCATCAAATTGGTCCCTATCAAATTCTCAAATTGGTCCCTGACTCTGCTGATAACTCAAAATGGTCTCTGTCTTTGTCAAACGTTTATCAGATTGGTCCTTGATTCTATTAATTGTTTTGCATTTTAAGTGATTAACGTACCAAATAAGATCCAAAATGCATTATGTCATTAACCACTTTATAATATCCAAAAGATATGAGTCATTAACACTTAAAATACAAAAAACTAATCGAGTTAGGAACCAATCTGAGAAACATTTGACAAAGAGATGAATCATTTGAGTTATTAATAGAGTTAGAGATCAAATTGAGAATTTGGTTCAAAGACATGTACCAACTTGATGGTTTACTCAATTAATATTCTCAATAGTGGGACTAGTTGGGAATTTATATGTTTCGTGAGTACATTTTTAATACTGAATAGCATAGCAACTATGGATTAGTAAAATCAAGTTTAAAAAACAATCTCTCCCTCTCCCTCTGTCTCTCAGTTGTCTTAAAACCATATAGAGGCAAAGACAAGCTCCGTTTTTCTTAACAACAACATTTGATCGTCATTATTTTCTAGTGTGATATTTATATTAAAGTTACAAATCTATTTATTCAACAATGAATTCCTGCATTCCCTCAAAAATAAAAAAAACAATGAATTCCTACATAAATTAATTAAATTTTTGTTTAACAAATCAAGAAATGAACATATTAATAAAAAAAATCTTGCAAGCAAAACAAGACCACAACCAATATAATTAATTATTCAGATCTGATGTTGATTGTAGTAGTAATGATGGTGATAATAATTTGAGTAAATTACACTCCCCCTCTGAAAGATTGGTGAATTACACTCTCCTCCCCTCTTATGTTAAAATATAAACTTCCCTCCCTTGAAAAATAAAATTTATACTCCCCTCCCTTAATAGATGCTTGAATTACAACTCCCTCCCTTAATAATTAAATATACACTACACTTTAATCTATTTTAACATAAATAAATATTTTTATGATATATATTAATTTTGAACCACCATTTAAGAAAAAATAATTCATTTCTTTATAATTTAAATGTCAATGATAATTAAATTTAAATATTTTGCTATTGATTTTATAATTTAGAGTATAAACTTAACTTTTAAATAACCATGCTTTATTGTCTTTAGTAATTTTTCACATATTTTAATTTTATTTTGGGTTGTTTAAAACTACATGTAAATGAAATTGTGAATGAAAAATATGTATTCAATTTTTTATTATATTAAAATAGACATGTAATACTATTTTTTTCGAAATGTGTTAGATTATTATTTTTTTGCTAGATTATTAGAAATTAAAAAAAAATTATTGAGGGAGTAAAGTGTAGATTTTAGCATCTTTGAGGGGAGGTGAGTGTAATTTACTCTAATAATTTATTATTATTATTATTATTATTATTATTATTATTATTATTATTATTATTATTATTCAACTAAAGCTCAAGAGTGGGACGTCAATACAAGAGAAGAAATTAAATGGAATTGATTGAATGAAAATTTTATTTATTTAAAAAGATCATGTTACTCGATGAATCAATTACTCAAATAGATGATAAAACTTTGGCATGTGTAGAAATGAAATCGATTTGAACGTAGTACTCAAAACACATATAGATATGATTACATTTCGAGTGTAAATAAGATGTAAATGAAAACTAAGATAAACAATTGAAATTGAATTGCTACAAATAAAGTTATGCTTATTATCATTACCTCCTTAGACTTAGATTATGATATGAAACGAGATAAATGAGATTCAAACGTACTGTAACTGAACTGCTCTCTTCCTTCGTCTCTGATGATGAGATGAGATATGAAGTTTACTCATATAAAGTACAACAATATCTAACCTGTCTTTCTTTACGTTCTCACTTTATTGTTGTTTGTTCTCCTTAATTTATCTGTCTTTATTATTTACTTTTTTAACTGTCCTAATAATATATATATTTTCCAATCACATTCTTTTCATTTTTAATTGAAAAATATAGATTTTTCCTCTTTCACTCCATAACTTTTTTGGTGGTGTCCGGGTTTCGAACACCGGACTTTGCATATATTATACATTGTCCTTACCAACTGAGTTAAGCTCACGGGGACCTTTCCCCCATAACTTCATCAATTAAATTCATTATAATTTTCGTATTTCATTATATAATTATATAAATTAATTTTTTTATATTATTCTAAATATTTTGAAAGTGATTAATATATGTCAAAAACAAGGAGAGAAAAGCTTTAATTAGTTTTCTTTCTTCATAAACGCTTCCTTATTATGAAAATTTTCCTTAATTTTTTTTCTGACATTTTTTTCCTTAATTTTTCAGATTTGATAATTATATAATAATAGTAAAAAAATAAAACTTAAAAACTTGATCCTTATTATTAATTTTCATCAAAAGGGGAAGAATGGGACGTCGATATACGAGAATAAATAGAACTAATTGCAAGAAAAGCACATTTAATTAAATAGACAATGTGACTCGATGAATCAATTACTTAAATCGATAACAAAATTTTGGATTGTGAAGAAATAAAATTTATTGGAATATAGTACTTAAAACACATATGGGCATGATTATATTTCGAGAGTAAAGAATATGAAAATGAAAACCTAGATATACAATTTAATTGAATTATTTCATAACACAACCCCACAAAACCGATTTGTGAGGTGAGGATTGCCCCCACTTATAAACACATTGTCAGACTATCTCTTATTCGATGTGGGACTCTTAACACACCCCCCCACGACCAGCACTATTGGGGGCTTGGTTCATAGACATAAATGGTGGGTGGTCCGATAGTGAAAACCTGATAACAGGTGGCCCAATGAATCTTGAAGAGACTCTGATACTATTTTAGAAATCGTGGTTGGGTCTACCACAACCCCACAAAACTAGCGCTTGAGGTGGGGATTTCCCCCATTTATAAATACATTGTCAGGTCATCACCTATCCGATGTGGGACTCTTAACACATAATAAAATGGTGCTTATTTTTGTTACCTCCTCAGACTTGTGATATAAGATCAAATTAATGCGATTTGAACGTACCGTAACTGAAATACTTTTTTCCCTCACCTCTAATGATGAGATCAGATGTGAAATTTATTTAGTGCTTTGTTTGCTTGCACTACGCAAATTTTAAATCCCAAGGCAATCACTATCATATAAACTACAACAATGTATAGACCATCTTTCCTTACTTTCTCACTTTTTTGCCGTTTTTCTCCTTGATATTGTATGTTCTTTCTTGGTTTCTCTTTGATATCATGGAGAGCTTAAAAACAACATACAATATCAAGGAGTTCCTCTGAAGCTCGGTGTAGGGCTCTCTCTCTCTCTCTTGCTAGTTCCTCTGAAGGAATTCTAGACTATGCACAACTTACTTGTTCAACAAGCAAACTAGTCTAGCACACAGTTAGTATAAGCTTGAGACTAGTTACATGACAATTATTTCCTAGCTGTAATTAGCTGGTAGTTAGTTACAAATTGTGCTTTATAAATAATTTGTTTGTAAGAAACTCTATTCGTCGACTCAAAATATAAAACTTTTTGTTTTTTTTATTCCCTCTCCTAGTTTTACTCTGATTTCATCATATTCATCGTCATGATGAACTTCATAAGTAGCTATTTAAATTGTATTTGTTGCAAATAAAAGAGTTTCAATGTTTTAAAAAACGTACAACCGTTCGACTAAAAAAATATAAAGTAAAAGGTATGTATATTACACTTTTTTGGGTACATGTGAATAGCTTTCTAATTTACGGCTCCATTGATAGCTTCGTAGACATTGGTATGTAGAGATTGAAGTTCAAATTTAGGTTCTATTTTTCTCCACACTTATAGTGTAAGTATAACCACTAAGCAATTTGATCTAAATAAAATTAGATGTTAAGAGGTTTGACTAAGAGTTGGATGCGTCGACGGCGTGTCAAGAGATTATCGAGAACCACGTGGGAGAAAATAAATAAATTATTAGTGGATCATATGAAATATAATCGAATAGCACTAATGAAATAGTCACATTTGGTACAATTGTCAAATTGAGTTATGTAATTCGGTGGAGGCTGAAACTTTAGTGTATCACACCGTTGAGCAAAAATTATTTACCATTACATTATAAATTTATTTATGGAATTAGAGCTTAATTTCATTAGGAGAAAGATCTTTTATGTATGCTGTTTTCTACACCTCTGAATCAACATGTGCAACAAGACCATTGCAGATCAAATTAAGAACAAGATCGTGGAGTTCATGTTTGTGTTTTTATACACCTCTGAATTAACATTCTTTTAAAAAAAACATAAAACCCCTCCCCATTCCAAATCATCAAAGCAAACTAATACAAAAGTAGATTGTATTTTACATACTAAACCAGTCTAATCAAGGAAGGAATACAGTCACTTGACAATTGTGGTGAACTTGAAAATTGAAAATGAACAAGGAATACTCTATGATGAATATACTGATTCATAAAAATGATCATTGTTTAAGATAACACATGCATTGTTTAAATAATCACATAATTATTTAATATTTAAACCCATACAATTATCACGACCAGAAAATCCTTATTAGGCTAGGGAATTGATGGTTTTGAAGTAATAACCATCCTTTACCAAGACACCAAGTATTAATGCCTCTATGTAAAGTATTTTAAGATTACACATGCATTGATGATTCACCATTCAAATTACTTCAGTTCTTCTGTGTGTTTCCCATTAGGGGTGTTGGCTTGTGTTTCGGCTGGTGAAGTCGATCCTTTGCTGCATTGCTCTTCAAAACCAACGACAGGATCAGCATATAACTGGAAACAAGGCACCCTACACAAACATGTCCTTGCATGGATTAGATTCTCAAATGTTAATAGTTATTTATTACTGTACTTGATAGGTTATTCTGTGTTATTCTCGTGCTGCATCTATCTTTCTTGTATTGATCTTTGTTTTACCGAAAACAAATGTAGACACAGAGACTAACAACATTTGGTTCTATTTAAATTCTTCTTTCATTTTAACCAACATTGCAAATGCAAAATAGTTCATTGCACACGCTAACCTGCTTGTTTTTAGAACTTCGGCGCCTATTGCTATTTCCTCATAAAAACTGTTACCTGCACAGAAAAATGACATTTACCATCAAGTGCAGTTTTTTTTTCTTTTTCTAGAAGATAATAATTGCATTTCAACATGTAAATTAAGATTTAAAGTCGATGTAAAATTGGCAAAAAATAAAAATGAAGTTCTCTATTTCGCTTCTTACTCAACTTTCAGATGCAAATGATCATATTAACAAGGAAGAGTTATTGTACAAATTGGCAGACTACGCATGAAACATACAATTATAAACTCTAAGAATATATGAGTAGAAATATCAAACAAGTGAGGGAACAAATGCTAAACATAATAGGCTTAAACCAAGAATTGAAAAACAGCAAGCCGTTACAATTACCATATGTTACAACATCACAACGACCAACGTATACACGACATCAACGTATTTCATCCCATCAGTCTAAAATTACATTAAGGACACTTGTATGTTAACCTTCACCACTATAATCACTCTGATATTTTGAAAACATGAATGCTTTACTTGAATATGGACCATTATAAATAAGCACAAGAGAAGTTGCAGTAGAGAATTAGAGACTATATATATATATATATATATATATATATATATATATATATGCTAATTACATAGCAAAGCAACAATAATTGTTAGAATTAAGTAAATCTGTTAATATTCCTTATTGTACAACTTTGTAGATTACTTGATAATATTTCTAGATTATACAACTTCCTAGGTAGTGATAATCAATTAGACATTCAATGTATTTATTGTAACACAATTATAAATACAAGTTGTGTGATCTAAGATACATAGAGGTCACAGAATCTTTCAATAATAATGAACTGATGCAAGATATTCACCAAAGTATGCACACTGCAGTCTACATGGCTAAATCAGGGAATCTATCATACAATAACAAATGTAGAAGGGAAAATAGACTATATTTGTGCATAAAGAAATAGTTCTGCATATCGCTTTTTATGGCTATTGTTGCTTACCTCCATTAAGGTTTTTGCCCGAGAAAAATTTGTTCAATAAACGATGAGTGTATTCATTCTCATATTTTCTGAACCTCTCAATGCACTGTTTGCTGTCCAGGTGACTGTAAAAAGAATAAAATGGTAAATTATCTTAATCTGGAAATATAACTTGCAGCAAAGAATACTTTCCAAAGAAATTAGAATAGATAATAAAGAAATATACATTTGCGGCTATTGTCTCCAAACAGGTAATCAGTAAAGAAAAATTAAATTAGCAATTATGTGATAATCCAACATGGACCATGACTAAGTTACAACCACAATAGAAAAGTATGCTCACATCAACTAATAACATACAGTTTTATGATTTAAATTAAAATTAAAGGGATGGGTCCAATCCTTCTTTCGATCTTGTCGTGACAAGGGCTCTATAGCGCTAGATTTCCCCTTTCGATTGTTAAAATAAGAATGATGGTTTTCATTCAGCAAAAGATTGCAATTCATTGTTTGCATGAAACTGATGCAGATATGAGTGACAGTTCCAACAAAGGGCTGCATGTTGGAACATCATCAATATCTCAAAAAGTGGCTTATAGGTCTTATGCCATTGATCACATTTATTCTCAGAAGTTAGATAATTTATCGTATCTCGATACCACTGAGGATTGAGCCTCAACACATCAGTTATTTCACATAATTGGCAAATCAAGTCAAGATTAGGCAATTTAACCTACGTTGCAAAATTTCAAGTACTTATAGCCATGGTACAATATCAAACACTTGAGCAGGATTAGGCTCGCATCTGGAGGGTATGAGCCTGCAGGGACATCTCACATGTGTGCGTGTAGATTTTGGAAATAGACATGAACTTATATAAGAACTATATCAGTAGTTTCTAATACTTTCCATATTGCATATCCAAGTATTCAGATTGATTTTTGTCATATATTCCTCCTACCAGTGCAGTTGAACAGACCAAGTTTCTATTTTTTGCTTCAGTTACATAGATGATGTGGCAGAATAGAGCGCATTTAACTACTGATAGAGAGGGGATTTGTTCAAACTGCAAAATAGTTAAACACTGACTGTAGTTAATTTGTTTGGATCCGCGTTGGATTTTAACAACACTTAGGTGAAATAGCACGCCAATGCAGAAGCTCGACATTGTTGCTTCAGATATTTCACGTCAAAAAACACTGGGACGCGAAACTTGATGTGCCAACGCGGATCCAAACATACCATTAGTGTCCCTTAGGTTGCACTGCCAGTTTTCCTCCCATAAAATCGCAGCAGAAGCATGGTACTGGACGATAATTATGTTTCGTTTCTCAGACGGAAAACCAAATATATGCTTAATTCACATCCCAAACAAATATCAGTTCTTACTTTTTTATTTTATCAAACAGCTAACAAAACAACCAATTATTCCAAAATCACAGAATGTAGGTATGAGTTAAAAACGACTTAAAACAGGTAGATCTACCAACAGTGTGTAATTTAAGGCATACCTATTATCTTCCTAAATCATTACTCGTTAAAAGCAGACCTAGTTTGTTTCAATATTGTCATTTTTCAGTCTATAGATAGACAGAATGACAAACACCTAAAAAATCACACATACAAACACAAGATCCCATATTCAAACCCAGTAATCATAGAAAATGTCTAGCCTAAAAATATCGGCATGTGAAGTGCTAGCAACACTCTCTCTTTTATTGGATGAAACACATGTGTGTCCCGCCGCTTTATGTGGATTCCATTTTCAAAGTGTGGGGTTCACATTAATTTCACCCAATAAGAGATGTAGTGTTATAGTGAGTGTTGAAAAGACAGTGTTGCTGGCACTCCTGATATCAGCATTGCATGTTGAATTAGGCTTTACAAACATTTTAATGTTGTCATTTTAAAACAACAACAATAATAATAATGATAATAATCCTTTCAAATTAATAATAATAATAATTAATCCTTTCAAAATTATTATTATTAATGTTCCTTCAAAAATAATAATAATAATAATTTTGAAAGGCAAATCACGCCAAAGTAAGATACATGAAATTTGTAACAGCTTATTGAAACTTTTTCAGTTCAATATCTCAAAAGTATGAAGGCTGAAATCCATCGAAAAACAATAAATAGGGTCAAAATTTTAATCTAATATGAAATTATAAACTTAATTATACCAATAAATAAATGCCAAATTTTGAGAATGTCCAAAGTGGTTAAATTCCTGCATATGGAAATTTTTAACATCCAAATTCATGCATATACCAATTTCGATGTCCCAAAAATAAGGAAAAATGGCGAAAAGGAACTTACTCAAGTCCATCGTTAAGGTCAGGTTTTACCTCATCAGCATGTAAAACTCCATTGTTGTTGGTAGCATTACCTTCAACCTTAACCTTTCAAAACCCTATAATTAAGTATCAAACAATAGAAGAAAGAAGAAGAAGATGGAAGAGAGAGTCACCTCTTGCTTTGGGAAGGGAGAGGTTGAGTTTGTTGTTGATTCAGCAGCAGAGAGAGGGGCGCGTGGAGGTGAAGAAGGAACACTCGCCATGTTGTTGTTGTTGTTGTTGTTGTTGATGGTGTTTTCTTCTTCCTGTTCTCTTGGTTCCTGCTTGCTGTTGCTCAAGTACCCATTCGTGGAAACTCACACTTTTGTATTTTTCTAATACTATCCATTAAAACTAGATGTTAATGAAACTCCGAATAAAAAATATGAATTTGAATTTTGATTATATTAAAGTGGACACACAATATTCCCGCGAGCTTAACTTAGAGATATTGCATATTATATGCAGGGCCGGGGATCGAACCCCGGACACTCCACTTCTCCACAATTTAATTGTCTCAGCTCTAATCTGGCTACTTAACAAAAAAAAAAAAAGTGGACACACAATACATTTTTCTTCAAAGTGTGTTTGATTTTATTTTTTTGATGAATTAAAGAAATAAAAAAAAAACATATTAAGAGAGGAAATTGTAGATTTTAACATAAGAGGGGGTATGAATGTAAATCAAGCTTCTTTCAAGGATGGAGAGTGAAATATCTTCTAATATGTTTTGCATAAGAGGGGAGGGGAGTGTATATTTTAACATAAGAGGGGGGAGAGTATAATTCATACATCTTTTAAAGGAGAGGAGTGTAATTTGCTCTTATAAAATTACAATGATAGTTTAGTTTTCGAAATTCGAATGCCGACTATATTTAACTTGAAATCGAAAATCTTTCTTAATAATTCAATAATTTCATAATTTTGCCCTAAAACTTCTCTCTCATACTAAAAATTCGAAACTTAGTCGTTGGGTGAATCTTAAAGGTTTTTTTTTTCTTTCTTTTTTTTATCAAAATCGTCATATTTCAAGCCTTTTCAAACTTCAAACACAATGTAAGGTCTCACTCCCTCGATTTATCACTATTGGTTTCGTGTTTTTTTTTATTCTTGTTTACTAAACTTGTTCCGAGTTTAGAACTCGAATCAGGTTGGTCCTTGTTCGGATTTTATAATACGAAGTGTATCTGTTTGTATTGTTTTTTTTGCAATTTTGTAGATTTTTGTTAATTATAATTATATGTGATTTGCATTTTTCAGATATAGACCATATATACCGCCATAAAAACAACAAACATTCAATGATTATTTCTGTTAGGGAGAGCGGTATGAGAGGAAGGTAGCAGAAGGGAGAGTGCGTAGGGGCAGAGGAGGCGCCTTCGTGTTGACGGCTCTGAACCATCTCAGGTGGACGATGTTGAACCAAAGTGGGTTTTAGAACAATGTCCCTAAGGTTTTGATGATAACAATTTATGAAAGAACAACTGAGTAGTTTAATGTGTGTTCAAGTGTGCATGTCCATAAAATTAAATTCTAACTTTAAGGTAACTTTATAGGTTTTGAAACACCAAGCTCTGAACGCAAAGGAACTCATTTGATACTCAAGAAAAGCTGTGAAGACTTAGACCATGATCTAAAGGAAGGTCAACAAAAATTAAAAGTCATGATCAGAAGTTGCATGAAGTCGAGCAGCATTTGAAGGAAACTGATTCTAATAAAAGCTCACCCAGATGAAGTCAACATTTGATGGACACGTCTGATGATACTTGGTCATACTCTTGTTTTTTAGGCATTTCTATGCCTTGTTGAGCAGGATAGAGAGTCTTTTTCATGAATTACATGCTAGAATGAGTTGAAAGTTGTTAGAAGTGTTAAGAGGTTATATGGCTATGAAATGGGCAAGTTTTGCACAAAATGGAGAAGACTTTGGAAGCTTGACCTACTGGAAATTCCGTGCCACGATGGACTTGTATCGTGGCACGTTTGGAGGAGCATAAAAAAATTAGGGTTTGTAACTTTTGTGACCATCATGGAACGTTGGACCTATATAGTGGCACGATGAGGTTATTACATAAATATTGTCTATAAAATTCAGATGCAAATTCAGAAAGAAGAATCGATTTTTAGGAGACTTCGGAGACCTAGAAACACGTTGTGCACCTGACACCTAATTATCAAACCAACTTTAATCGCACTTTTTCTTACTTTTATGCAAATTAAACAATTGCCTACGGAAACCCCAATTTATTACATCCTTTACATTAATGAAATTGCTTAGTAGAAATTAATAACAGTCCTCGTAGATACAAATTTAATTTTATTACTTCGATAGTTTTGGTACACTTTTCAAATATCTATCAAGATTTTGGCACCGTTACTCATGAACACTTTTTATCTCAGGTTTGGATGGTTCCACTCGATAGAGATAGTAGCCAATATTTAGCCCTCCCGGTCAAGGTAAAAGCAAACAACCTGAGTCTCTTTTGGTCTTCATTATTATTGGCTGGTGGCACACAAAATTGAAATGTTTCATAAAACCTACTTAAATGTTCATGAGTAAATTGTGCATCTCTCCCCTCATATTGGTTTTCTTTTAGTCCTTGTTGGACCGAAGTCTTAATGTCAAAGGCCACAAGGTTAGCTGGTTGAAAGATATGGGTAAATTGACTACGGTTGGTACTTAACCCGTAGTCTTCAATCATATGTCTTAGTGGTGAATCAGTCATGGTAACTAGTTCAGGTTCAACTGTTTTAGGTACCGTGTAGCATGTTTTTGGACATGGTTCAGCTGATCAATTCAGTTCACTCTGAGACTAGAGTTTAAATAGGCTCTTCACTATTGGGCTTAACCCTTCAAATATCATAATGAGCTTAAGACTCTCCTTAACTAACTCACAAAGTTTCTACCCATTTACGGTTAAAAATAACGAATAGCTACCGACTCTTAACTAATTACCACAACCAACTAGTAACTTAGTAAAAATACTGGTTCCTACTTGAAACACTAAAAATAATCTCACAGTGAAATTACTAATTTACCCTTGCTCACACAATGACCAAAATACCCCTAATTCCAAAATGACTAAAATACCCTTCTAACACCAAATTCTAATAATCTCAACCAAAATACACACAGAGACAA
>Ga0315915_1002933_pt1 | contig 21707 bp, 12 predicted proteins | sample MpolbnodulesMG_FD_207738 | JGI IMG/M metagenome (GOLD analysis project Ga0315915, IMG submission 207738) | Medicago polymorpha root nodule microbial communities from Los Angeles, California, United States - branched nodules | ecosystem: Host-associated > Plants > Roots > Nodule | place: USA... | reverse complement strand
GAATTCTACTATGTAAAGGTCTATGGGTCATTTCATAAAATGTAGTGTAATAAAGCATCAATATTCTAAATTCATCCATATATGGATGAATATATTCCTAGAATAGACAAATCAAGAGCTGCAAATCAATAAAACTGAGAAGGTTGATTCAACAAAAAAGAATACAATACAATAAATAAGAAAATGTTATGAAAATAAAATCTTATTAATATTAAAGAGGCTCCATTGTAGAATTTAGACCTAACCATAAATCGAAAAGCGATGGGAACGATGGAACCTGTGAATACCTAAGATTATATTAAATTTAGACCTAACCATAAATCTTATTAATATTACAAGAATGGAAGCCTGGTTTTTTTATTGGTGGTGACCGGGGTTTGAACCTGGTTTTTTTTATTGGTGGTGACTGGGGTTTGAACCCCGACCTTGCATATATTATGCATTGTTTCTGGCAACTGAGCTAAGCTCATGAGGACGATATAAGCCTGTTTTAAAGTAAATTAAATAATAATTTTCTTTATTTTATCATCAAATATTGCCCTAATTTATTCAAAAAAAATAATCAAATATTGCCCTAATTAAAAATTTAAATGAAATCTTATTCTTATCAATCTTCACAAATTTAAACTAAATCTAACTCGATTTGAATTAAAAATATAGTATTAGAATTAAATATTAAATGATAAATTTTTTTCCAAAACCTAAAGCATAACAAGGTCTGCTAACCCTAACCTCCATATTTGAGAGTGCCCCTACTGGCGTTGGAAAAAGGATGTGTCGGAGTGGGATGGAGATGGGCTCTTTTTTTGGGATGAATTTTAAGTACAGTAGGAGTGTCTCTTCTTCCACGAAAAGGAAGAGAAAATTTCCTTTTCCTTCGAGCGTTATGAAGACTGTATCGTTTGCTTTAATGGAGATGACTTTGAGTTGTGTGATCACATGTGAGAATTGATACTGACAGCTATTGCCAACATTAGATTTGTAAATTTCTGTTTATGTGTTAATGCTTTTTTAAGAGATTGTATTTATGTTTATGAAGTTCTTTTTTTCACTACAATGTAGTATTTGGAATTAAAGACTCTTTAAACCCTAATTTACTGACCTAGAAAGTCTATAATTTTATAAACTGTTTGTATCGACTACAATTGGTATTTACTATTTTGAAAATTCATTGTTTTTTCTGTGTTTCTTAGGGGATGCCCCAATCCGTACCACCCATCATGTGTTAAACGTGAGAAAGTCTTGGTTCAACCCATGGAAAACTTGAATTCTGGTACCGGTAAGTTTTCTTATTCCAACTCTCTACAATTTTCTTCATCGTTCAATGAGAATTTCATTGTTAATTTTAAATTGTGGTTATAAATGAGACTTACATTAAGTCACAATATCATGAGTTCTTGTTAGTGAAACTCCCTTAAACTCTTTTAATTTATCTTTTGAATGGTTACATTCTCAATTACCATGATAAAATTTGGTTTTGATGTGATTCTCCTTGTTCAATTCCAGGAGAAGACAAAATAAGTGCGCTACCTGATTCACTTCTTTATTATATTCTTTCGTTTGTTTTGATTAAAGATACCGCCACCACAAGTATCCTCTCAAAGAGGTGGAGACCACTTTGGCTCTCACAACTCTTCCTCAACTTGGATGATGAGCCATTTCCAGACTCATTAACCTTTTGCAATTTTGTAAACTCGCTCATGGCCACGCCAGATATCACTCTACCCATCCTCTCATTCCACCTTGAATGTTGGAACTACTACGATTGCAGGGATATCTACAAATATGTTTATATAGCAATTCAAAGAGGAGTTCAGAACCTCAACATCGACTTCTCTCACTCACTTTTCTCCACAATGATGTTGCCATCTTTCGTTTTTAGTAGCAAAACATTGTCAGTCCTTAAATTGAAATAGATAACCTTAAATGAAGTTCCATGCGTTAATCTTCCATCACTCAAAGCCCTTTACATGGACGTTGTCACTTTCGCATATTATGAATATATTTTGATGCTTTTATCAGGATGTCCCATTCTACAAGATTTGGGAGCAAATAATTTACGAGTAGCGTTACCTTATTCAGAGGGACGAGTTATAAGTTTGTCCAATTTGATCAGAGCAAATATCTGTGACATTCATATTGAGTTTGATTGGCGTCAAAACGTAGAGCATCTGCACGCAACAATTGTATGAATATCAATATATATGTCTCTCTTGAATAAGTCCTTTCGTAGAGAATTTAGGATTAAATGCACTTTTGACCCCCTATGTTTGTCATGGTAACAATTTTGGCCCCCTATTAAAAAAAACACTTTCGAACCCCCAAACTTTTCCCCCTTTTGCAATTCATAGGCCCCCCTCTGATTTTGACTCGGTCAAAGACCAATGTGTAATATAAAATAAAAAAAGAAAAAAAGAAATTAGAAATAATTAATAGCCTTATGATTAAAAAGGAGTGGTCAAGATTAAAAGTATTCACATGCTCCCTCTCTTAGCTAATTTTCCCTCCGCCATTCATTTTCTCTTTCTTTCTCCAAAAGAAGAACAACACCAGCAACTCTCTCATACTCTCCTTCATTCTTCATCCTCTGTTTCATCAAAATAATCTTTTCAAAACACAAAATAAAATAAAAATGGTTGTTCTCCTCTGTTTCATCCTTCATTCTCCACCCTCCTTTTTAACGCCCCAAAACCCACACATAACCACACACATACCGTCCCCACCGCCGCCACCAACAACACTCTCCTTCACCGACAACATCAAAGACATCGCTCGCCGTCACCCTATCACCACCAACAACTTCGCTGCCAAATACGTCTCATTCAACTTCACCTTCGACTCCCCTAAATCCTACTATCTCGACGAAATCGTCTACTGAAGCAACTCCTGCGGCCTTCTCGACGTCCACCATGACATCGAAGCACTCGCAAAGTTCGATGACACGTACTGGCGCAACCTCTTCGACTCTGCCGCGCCGGAGTTCTAGAAAACAAGCATTTCCAAGAGAAATTAGAACACGTTAGCCACATTTGTTCCATTGAGTCCATAAAAAATGAAATAATAGGTGTTAGCTTTACAATTGTGTTTGTTGGATTGAATGAAATTAGAATGAGAGAAAAGGCAGACCTGTGATGAATGTTGTTAGAAACTTGAAAGAGAGGATTAGGATGGAAAATGTTTTGTGGGGTGAAGAGAAGAGAAGAGAAGAAGAAATAGAGTTTACTAGACCAATGGAACACAATAACTTTTAATCTTGACCACTGATTTAATCCTAAGGCTATTAATTATTCCTATCATTCTTTTCCATTTAAATTTAATTCAATAATAGCCTTTGACCGAGTCAAAATCAGAGGGGTGAGGGGACCTATGAATTGTAAAAGGGGCAAAATTAGGGGGTTCGAAAGTGGTTTTTTTTTAATAGGAGACCATAATTGCTACCATGACAAACATAGGGGTCAAAAGTGCATTTAAGTCAATAATTTATGATCAATTTATAATATTTTGTCTTTGCAGCTCATGGAGAAGCTTCCCTATGCATGGAGCTTATCATCAATTGTCAACATTTTCCAAGGGCATGGATGTTTAATGGTATGATCAAGTTGCTTGAATATTGTCCCAAACTTCAAAGTCTTATCATTGATGAGGTTTGTTCTGATAACCATTTTTTTATTTTATTTTTAATTTTAACAAAAAATATCTTTTTAGATACATTCAATAATTAATGTATCTGGTCATATTTATAGATTAGATTAATTAACTATTCAATGTATCTAAAAAGTTTTTTTTTTGCGACCAGAAAGAGTGTATATATATATATATATATATATATATAGTATATATTACACATACAAATTTAATTTATTCAACTGTGTATCGTTTTCAGGATTTTACATTCCACAAATTATGTGATGAAGATTGGGAGGAACCAAAAATTCTTTTGAAATGCCTTTCATCTCATCTAAGAATATGCTCACTGAGAAACTTCAGAGGCATGAAATGTGGCCTACACTTTGCAAAGTATATTATGAAGAATTCAAGAGTACTTAGCGTCATGACCATTCAGATTCCCAACTTCACAGATACAAACACAAAGCATCGAATGGTAATGGAATTATCTCCGTGCCCCAAGTGTTCAACATGTAAACTTTTATTTATTTGAGTGACAGCAGATAATATATAGGGCATGTGTGTAATAGTTCTTAATCTTTAGAGAACATGCACATTGTGCTCTATATCCGTCTTTAGTAGAATAGTCTTATGAGTTATTTATAGCAATTAGCAAGCAACAAGTGTTTCAATTATCGTCTCATCCAGCTATCAATTCGTGATTTCAATTTTCAACCACATAAAGTTTGTCAAGGTTATTTTAATAATTCTAGCAAATGATTTGATATGTTTAAAGTCGGTGATTAATTTTTTTTAGGGGAGGTAATTAAAATTATTGAAATATTGAGAAAATATTTACATATATATACTAGTATTGTTCTAGCCAAGTCTAAAGCATAATTGATTACCCAAGAACCCTTAGCGAGATAACACGGGTCTCTTTCAATTTAAACAAGTGAAAAATTGTGCACAACAAACATGCACAAACACATACAGTGGAGACATGGAGTATTTTTAGGATTCCATTTAAACACGTAAAAGTGAAAGACCATTACATTCTGAGATTAATGGTCCGCCCATCTCATTTTTCCTTCAACCTACTCTTCATTCGTTACATTGTTTTATTGGTTGGCACTCCATGTCTATTTTATTTTTAAATTTAGGGTTAAATAAGTAATAGTTCTCCTAAATATACTAAGATTTGAATTTAGTCCCTTTAAAATATTCTTTAGGCTTTTGGTCCTTTCAAAAATTTTCATCCATGAAATTAAACCATACTTTTTAGCCAACCCATGTCTAACCTTCATATTTTTTAATAATTTTTTTTAGAAATTGGCAGAAAATTTTGACAATATTTTTTTAACAAAAAATGAATTCAATATGAATTTTTTAGCACCAAAAACATAAAAATTCATCATAATAAACACGAAAGAAAAAACAATTAACTTTCGAGACTTTCAATGAAAAAAGATAACAATCATTTTGTCTTCAAGCTTTGTAACATAAAGATCAAGATGTCAAGTTTGGAGAACTTTGTTATGTTTGCAAGGGGTTGAGATTTTGCTGATGCCCTAATCTATTTAAAAGGTTGAGGAATACTAACAACACACCTTCTAACACACACTTTCCAACACACCCTCTTTGATTGGTTAAAATTCACATGGGACCCACCAAAAGTATACACTTCTTTTTACATAATCTATCTTCTACCACTCTATACTTACATTGCTCATTTATACCACCGGTTCATAACATATCAAATGGTGTTGTATGCAAAGGCTGTTCGAAGTAATTTGATGAAATTTAGGACATTTCACATGGAATTTGAAAACATAGCGACTAGTATTTAGGGAGTAATCAGAGAGTAAAGGGCAAGTGGACCAGCTACCTGGAAACGCCGCAAAGTAAGTGGAAGTAAAGCCAACATGGGACACCATGTAGACCTAACAAAGTACTAACAAATAAGTACACTACCCGCAAGTTAAGCCAAACAACATTCATAGGAGCTAGACTTTTTAGGCAAAAATGCATGGCCAATAGGATGCGTGGTGCGTCACTTGTGTCGATTAATATCCATTCTAAAATTCATTTCAACACAGAATCAGTCAAACTATATCATATTTACTAACATTTTTCTCTTTATCTTTCTACATTTCATTACTTTAGCAATTCACAAAAACCCATCTATGAGTACTTGACACTCAATAGAGTTAACGAAACCACAACTCAAGACATAGTTTCTTTCCTGACGTAATCACTTGAAAAGAAAAAAAAAATCATTGTTGAGAACTATTAGCTGCATCTTCAGGAAACTTTAAAGTTGGAAAACAAATTGAAAAAAAATATTTTCCCACTTATAAACGTATTTTCATGACTTATATCAAAATATAAGACTTTTCAAGAGAACTCTCACATCTAGGGCTAAACATATGGACAATGATATAAGTGGTCTTAGATATGTAGAGTCGTCTACTCTCCGGTACTTTAATAAATTTGAATTTTGTCTAATTCAATTGCACAAAATGATCTTATAAAATGAGATACATCTTTTTATAAATAAACACATCTTCAAATTATAAATAGCCTGATGTGGAAGTGTGGAACTCTCGTCAAAGACAAGACATGCTAGACCCAACATGCATGCATACAAGACCACACCTGATTGCTGATATTTGGAGATTGGATTGGCTGACAAAAATTTGTTTATTACCAACCGTTGTTTCATTGTTTGATGTTGTGGAGCATACAAATAACAAATGGAACCCATCACATGTGTGTACATCTGCAGTTGTTACTTTCAACTAAGCATTTGTACCAGAATTGTTGTCTAGAATCAAGTTCTGTAGCATCTTTTTCAAAAATCGCCACTTATTATTATTCCTTTTAAGCTTTTGTTAAGAATTATGCATTATGCATTTTTTTTGCGGGTCTTCAGTGTTAAAAGCTGCCCCCTTTTTGTTACTATACTTGTCAAATTTTTGGTCATACATCGGCCTTTTACCATATATATATATATATATATAAGCTACATTTGGGGGGATAAAAAGGCTGATTTAATAGTGTTTTTTTTTTTCTTTCTAATTTATGATACAAAGAGGCTGATTTGATAGTTAGTGGTGAAGATATAATCAGTTAAATGATTAATTCAACTAATTTGTATTCTATTTTTAATATTCCCTCCGTTTCACTTAATACCTAAAGTTTGTTTATTTCAAATTACATGTTATTTTACAATATCAAAGAATAATTAATGTTAAATTTTCAATTATGTCTTTTATTATTAATTAATGAATCTTGCTAACCGATGACTCTTAAACACTAGTTTAGTTAAGAAAGTCAAAAAAGAAAATTTTAAGTCAAAAATTTAATTTTAATGTTTTTTTCGTAGTTTAAGATTCTTGCATGTTAGATGCGAGACTAACCAAGGAAACCAAAAAAAGAAAATTTTAATTTAAAATACATACTTTTTAGACTTTTAATAAATTAACTGTACAATTTTTTTTACCCATATTTTTTTCACAATATTGAATATGGATTGAAGAGACCTCATCCTACAATAATTTAATTTCCAGACTTTTTTTTCCATTCAAATATATTAATAATTAATTTTGAAACCTTAGAAATATATATATAAGTGGGGTCTAAGTCTAACTCTAAGGCTCACCCCAAAGAGAAGAAGAATAACCCAATTGAATTCGAATCCTCCATTCCCATTCCGATTCCGATTCCGATTCCGATGCCTTACCTCATCCGGGAGAACCTATTCATCAGCAATATCGTTGACGCCGCCGAAATTCTCCAAGCCACCACCACCACTGTCCCCCACAACATCACCCACATCCTCTCCGTTCTCAGCTCCGCTTCCATCTCTTTCTTCTCCGAATGGCGTTCTTCCTTCTCTGTCCCTGTCAAAGAGATCTCCAAACTCCACGTCTCCGACCTTCCTACTGCTGCCAAGTCCGCTCTCTCACCGGACAAGCTTCTGTACTCTTTGGAATACGCCGGGGAAGATTTTAAGCTTGTGAGGATGGCTGTTCCGCTAAGGGATACTGAGAGTGAGAATTTGTTGGATTATCTTGAAGTTTGTGTTGATTTTATTGATAGGAGTAGGAAAGATGGTTCTGTTTTGGTTCATTGTTTCGCCGGTGTTTCTAGAAGGTTCTATTCATCACTCTCACTCTCACACTTCAATTTTAATTTTGTTGATTAAAATGAAATTACTTTGTATCAATTTTGAGTGTTATTGTGTTTACTGTTTTGTTTGGATTGTTTCATTTGAGCTTACGCAGTGACATACATCTTATTTGTAGCTTACTGCTTATCATGACAAGAGCTTATCACTATATGGACTTATGTATAAGCTTGCATAAGCTATTACTAGAGCCAAACATAAAATAAAATTTAAATTGTTTTTGAATATGGTATAAACTGTTTTCGTAAGCTATCTTGAAAAACTTATGAAAATAAGTTGAAAAAAGCTTATTGAAAGTGTCATAATCTGTTTTTACAAGTTCTCCCAAACAGTTTTACTAAACGTATGTTATTAGATAAGGTCATAAAAGTCAATCCAAACAAGTCCAAATTCATAAGCTGTTTTAAGCTTATTTCCATAAGCTCTCCAGGGTACCTTGAAAACAGCTTATTGGTTAAGCAAAAATAGTTTTATTTATTTTATATTGTCTTATAGAAATAGCTAATTCATAAGCGGGTATATATAAGTCCTTATGATATAAGCTGCAAAATAAGTTGTTTATCTGAAAGGAGTGTTAGTCTTACAGGATTTTACTTGTGTTTTTGTTTGCAGTGCAGCGGTTATTACGGCCTATTTGATGAAAAGCGAAAATTTGTCACTAGAAGGTGTGAAATGAAATCAATACAATACTTTCTTTAAAGTCTTCAGGGACTTCGCGTTTGGTACATGCAAGTGCCTTTCTTCTTATTTTTTTACTATGATTTTTAGTTTACTTAAGCATGAATTAAAGTTATGATAGTGCTTAGGATTGTTGTTCATACGAGTATCTTTTCGAAATGGGCCGAAGAACTTTTTTGTTTATAATATTTAGTAAAATGAATTTGAAGATATATGCATCTTGAACTTATGTGTTGTTTTTTTCTTCTTCTTTTTTCGGTGTGTTTTCATTTATCGCAGATGCCCTTGCATCGTTAAAGCAGAGCTGTGAATTTGTTTGCCCCAATGATGGCTTTCTAGAGCAGGTGTGTATTATGAAGGTCACTCTGTATGCTGAAAATGTTTATGTTTGACAATGAGGATTATGATATTGTTTATTTTATTTTTATTGCGTATAGTTGAAAATGTTTGAGGAGATGGGTTTCAAGGTTGATCAGTCTAGCCCTGTATACAAGCGCTTTCGTCTAAAAATACTAGGTATGGCTTCAGCTTCATGACTTCCATCATGTTGTGGGACCTCATGCTCATATTATCATATAGGTGGCACTAAGTGACAGCTTGTATTGTTTTGGTGGTGTATGATTCACACACACCTTTTACTTTTATGTCATGTGTCATCACTAGATTGAAAAAAACTCACCTTTTCTCTTCCTATATTTTTTTATGTCAACTTTGTCGCTGTTTATTCTCCTTGTCAGACAACATGTTCTTAGTTTTTATTAATAAGTCAAGAGACACCATGCCTTTTAAAAGTTTTCTGAAAGTAGGAATCATGTTATATGTTGGTGTTTTTTCCCTTCCCAAATCTGTACTAATGTTGTCAAATAGTGGCTATAGCATAGCGGAATTTAAACAAATCGTTATTGTTCCTCAATATGCTAATTTAGCACATAGTGTTGTTTAAGAGCCAGTTTTAACGGCACTATAGCACTGCAGCATAGCAGAATTAGAACAAACCACCATTCTCCGTGATTCGTGATTGAAAACACTGATTTGTACGCAGGAGTTTTAGTGTTAGTGAAAAATAGGTGGGGTTATTTAATATTTTTTCAAAAGATAAATTTGTGCTTTGTTGTACTGTGTTTTAATATACTTCCTCTGTCTTGTATTATGCGTTGTTTAAGGTTTTGCATAGCTCTTAGGCTATGTTTGAGAGTTTGGTGGGAAAGGGAGGGGGGCGTTTTGAGGATTAAAGAATGTGAAAAGGGAAGGAGAAGGTTGACTAGTCTCGCCACCTTTCATAAGATTTTTTTTTTCATTGGACTAAAACCCTCCGATATTGGGAAACTAAGAAAATGCATTAGGGAATAGCTTTGGAGGATTTTGAACCCAGAAAAGTACTTTTAAGTATTTTGATCTCAATTCCTTAAAAAATACTTGCCAAAAAAATTAATCTAAGTATTTTGGAGGATTTTTTACTTCTCTTCATAACACTGTTAAAACCCAAAAAGTACTTTTAAGTATTTTGATCTCAATTCCTTAAAAAATACTCCCCAAAAAAGTGAGAGATTTCTCTAACTTTTCATTCCTCCCATTCCCTCCAAAGCCTTCCCCTTCGTTTCCCTCCTAACTCCCAAAAAAAACCTTAAAAAATGATTAATTGTACTAGTTCTCCAGATAAAATAATCTTCCTTGACTAAAATGTATTAATAGTAGCCAATGTAGTTAATTTAAAAATGAATTAATGTTGGTTTGGTTGAGATACAAATAAATAGTGGTAATATTGAAAAGAAGTAATAAATACTTGATATTTTAAAATGCTAAATAACTTAAGACAGCCGAATATTCTAAAGCGGTCATTTAGTACGAGATGCTGGGAGTATCAAATTAAATCAGGCTATCTTAATAATAACATACAGTCATTTTTCAATCTTTATGTTGTTTCTTTCCCAGTTTTGTTTAATGCCCTCCTTGTGGTGGTTGAGGGATGGGAGAAGGCTGAGGTTATTGGAAATCTATGATAATTATTTGAATCCTTTGGTAGTGTCTAATTTGTAGCAATAGATTCCGGCATGCCTTTGTATTTGTGGATAAAATTCCTTACCCTGGTTGTTGTATATCAAACTTAGAAGTTAATTGTTCCTACTAGTAGCTGTTCTGGTATTTTGCATAGTCTGTGCCAATGTGATGATTGTGTACTATGGGCATTGAAATGGACGTCAGTTAGTAATTTATGTCATCTGAGGAACAAAATATCTCTCCTTTTTTCAGGTGAGAATCATTTCTCAGGGTCGAGGATAGACAGTTCTAAGCTTGGTGCAGATCCTGGCATGCCTGTTGAAACTTCTTCAGAGGTGGGAGAAGCTACTAAAGTAGAAAATAATCCTAGTCCTACATATCGCTGTAAGAAGTGCCGTCGTATTGTTGCATTGCAAGAACATGTCGTAGATCATATTCCTGGGGAGGGTGAGACATCCTTTGGCTGGCACAAGCGGAAAAGTGGCAATCCTTTTAACAAGTCTAATGAATCTGAGTGTTCGTCTATATTTATTGAGCCTCTACGGTGGATGAAAGATGGTAAGAGAACACTCAACTACAATATCAAAATGTGTCTATTTTTCCAACAAGCATTGAATTTGACTTTACATTGTTCATTTGTCCAAGATGCTCTCATTATTTTGTATAAGACAATAAGAGCCGTCTTTTATAATATTTTGAATTTGAATTACATATTACCAAATTTTTCTTGGAGCATTAATGAATGTTTTCTACTTCCTACATTGTTTGGTGATATGAACCATGCGCATAAATATGCATAAAAATGGCAATATCTTTTTACTGATATATTTCTTGTCACTCAGTTGAGGAAGGTGCGTTGGAGGGAAAACTGTCCTGTGCTCATTGTGATGCCCGTTTGGGATACTTCAATTGGGCAGGCATACAATGCAGCTGTGGAAGCTGGATAACACCAGCTTTTCAACTACACAAAAGTCGGGTAGATATAAGCCCCGTGTAAGTGTTGTTGCACCACTTTATACATATACTCATGTCTCGATAAGGGAAGCCACCTTTTCTCCATTGTTCTTGGACTTGCATTCTGCTCAAATTTTCCAAGCTGCTCAACTGCAAATGAAGTTATGGAATGAAGTCTTGTTCATCATACCTGCTCAAGATTTCGAGGCTAAACAAATGCAGTTATGGTTGAGAGGATTGTAGTCTTGATCATCTTTTTTGCTTCTTCCAAAATGATTTTTAGGATCTCCAAGTTGAAATCGACACCTATCTTATTTATTTATGTATTGATAGATACGTCTACAATTCCTTGAATATACATTCATTTTGATTCAAAAGCAATTGGGTCAGAACCTGAATGTTCTTGTTGGGTCATTATTAGTCGTTAAAATTGTGGATATCAAGTTGTCTCTGTAGGTAGTAGTTGCTGATGTCCACATATTTTGCTTATAGTTAATGGAAAGCATTTTCTCTATCTCCCAACATGAAGAAAATTAGTAATATTTGTGATAGGTCTTGCAACTGTTGACTTGAATAGTATTCTAGTTACTTGTGTGTGAGGTTTGTTTGAGATAGAGGAGTCTGATGAGATATTATCCTGTCTATATATGGCGGTGACAATGATCGTCAAATTGCCTTTGAACAAATATCAGACTCTAGTCGAATAGGATTATTTTATTTTATTTTAGTCCTAAAGAGTTTAGGATGAAACCCACACAATGTGTCAAAAAGTGGGAATTGTGAGTTCGAAGTTGTGATTTAAATATCTTTATTTCGACCATCAGACAACCTTAATTTTAAGCTGAATTGCGTCAACACTTTTTTTGAAGTTGAATTTAATTGAATTAAATAAATATATATTAAAGGTTTATCCTCTCCATCACACACTATAGAGTAGTAAAATATGTTAAATTGTTCAGCAAAAAAGAGTAAAATATGTTAAAGTTTAATCCCAAAAAAAGGTGAAATTTGTTAATGAACCGAGTATTTCATATAAATATTGTATATAAAGCTAGTTAAAAGTTTTTTTTTTTAAGAAACTAATTATAAGTTATTGTTGTTCTTTAAAAAAAATTGTTATTACCAACGAAAAGACGGATATTATCACCTTCGTCTATCCGTGTATTCTTTTTTTTTTTGTAGTGGCCGGGGTTTGAACCCGAACTTTGCATATTTTATGCATTGTTCCAACCAACTGAGCTAAGCTCACGAGGACACTATCCGTGTATTCTAATTGTATTATATTGATTTTTTTTAAAAAAAATATGGATTCTAATTTAATTTTTTCATTTCAAAATAATATCCAAACTTGTCTAAATTTCCTCTAAGATGTTCTTGTTTTATTTTATAAGTTTAAATTTGAATCTAGAAATATTATACTAAGAAAAAAATTTGTTTATAAAAGGATTGCATAAAATTTGTATTTAGTTTTAGTTTTTTAGTCCCTCAAATCATAATGTAAATTTAAATTTGAAAAATAGTTGAGCTGTTAAGGGCAAATTTGCCTAAAAAAAACTCAACCAAAGTTTTTTTTTTTTTGGAGAGGGACCAAAGTTTGTAATTAATGATAGTTAATTTTTGAGTTACCATTATATAAAGATGATTCTTTAAAAAAAAAGGCAAAATTACACAATTAGTCCCTTAACTTTATTTTAGGTAACACTTTCGTCCTTTATTTTTTTTTGTCACGATTTAGTCCTTTATTTTATAAAATAACAACATAGTTATCCTTTTTTATGAAAAAAAAATCATCAAACTCATAGACAAACACAAATCTTCATCATACAAGCCTAGAAAATAAAGTTTCTTTGAAAAAAATCTCATAAAAAATGATAAGATATTGTCATTTTATAACATAAAGGACTAAATCGTGACAAAAAAAGATAAAGGACGAAAGTGTTACCTAAAATAAAGTTAACCGACTAATTGTGTAATTTTGCCTTAAAAAATTATTTAAAGATGATATAAGTACTAATTATTAATGTTAAGAAGTGATTTTTTAAATAAGAATGCTAACTCGTGCCTTTAAAATACATGTTAAAAAAATTAAAGATAGAAGAATTTTTTGAAATTTTGTATTTAATTATGCCCTTAGGTTGACAAACTTATCATGACCCTTTAAATAAAAATTGGTTCATGTGTTAGTTCATCTGCCCTACAACTCATAAAAAGTTGAGTTAGGTCTACAAATTATTGTTTTGTTCTTAATTTGGCTGCACCTATTAGCCCAAAAATAATTTGTTGATGGTTGACCTGTCATGGTAGAATGAGTTATATTATACATCGTTGTGATCTAGAGATCAAAGATCAACCTTTAATGAATGAATTGTAGTTTAGCTCATGATCATTTCACAATTTAGTGACGATCCAGATAAAAAAAAATGATGCATACACCTTGCTATTTATATTGTAAATATGATAAATTTAGTAACGTGACATAAATAAACAATTCTTCATTTAAAAAAAATGGGCAAGTGTCTGTAAGACATAACCCAACAGACAATGTCAATACCGTTAGACTGAACACCTTCATCATGATTTGAATCTAGAACTTCGTAGTTGTGAATTTCAATCATATTTACCACTTTGTATATCGACAAAAAAGAAATTCAGGTTTTTTTTTTTAAAACAAAAATATCGTTCTATTATGCCATGAACCGTTGAAGATAAATAAAACATAAATTATTGCCAAATTTAGTTTAACAGCGCTCTTTCAAATAAGGCTTTATCTTGAATTTTTCACATCATCTTAGGAAAAACCGAATTAAACTTCATCAAATGAAATTTCTTTTTAAATAAAAAAACGAGACTACATTTCCCTTTGCCAAATGTGTGTTATTTTAGATTTATTTATTGCGTGAATGGGTTGGGTGATAATACAAGAAAATTCAATAATAGACTGTAAGCACTACTCATCAGAGTAACATAGTTAATGGCTGTGTGCTTTTAAATAAACTGCATGGAACAATATCTCTAGTAAAAGGAAACGCATGTTTTCCATATGTTTAAAGTAATTTGTACAGGCTTCCTAATTCTCATTGATCTATTAACACCAGCACTAAAATGGATATATCTAAAAATTAAAGTTAAGGTGAGAAAAATGATCCTCAATAGGAGTTGAAATACTCAAGGATGATCACATGAATGCCCCAATCCTCACATCAAGACTTGTTGAGGAGTGGCCTTCCATCATCAAAATTCCAAACAATCCATCTTTTGTTTATGGAAGGAATTAGTGGGACTGAGCCTCCAGTAGGATGTTTGTTGCCACATTCACGTCGTTTCTGGCCTGCACTAGGGCTTGTCTGGCAGAATTCCTTTCAAATCCCATTGAAACAAGGGTTGTGATTGAGTCCTCTGACGGTTCTACTCCAGAATGCGTTGGAGCCGGATAGTTTCTCTGCACAAAGAATCCATGCTCAGTGAGTCAAAAAAGTTGTGCAAATCAAACCATAAAAAGAGTCATAGTATAGACATGAAGTAAAACTTGCCTCCATTTGGCGAGCTGGGTAGGATGGTACATTCCCCATAACATTCCTCGTTGATGTTGTGCGTGGAGTCCCCATAGATGGCAAGGAAATTCGTGAAAAGAATGACGAAATAAACTCCGGGAACTGTAATGTAGGTTCATATTAGCACACAAAAACTTACAGTTCATCACTTTATGTATAATAATGTATATAGTATATACTGCATAGTTGTTGAAAGTAATAATATGTATAAAGTGTAGCTTGCATCTAGTTTGCAGCTAAAAGGGAAGGCAGCCCCTAGTCTTAAATCCTATAAATGTTCATGAAGAATCATGATGGATTTGTTAAGTTACAAAATGCTTTGCATGAGTATTCACGTGGGTCTTAAAGCCTATCAACTAATGCACTCAGAAATTTAGCATCTACACTGATATTTGAAAGATTTCAAATTTGGTTTTACCTCTAAGAAACAATGTTTAAATATGCATCATATAGTTGGCATGGATTTTTGTGTCAGAAATATTTCATGTTAATCTTATTTTTGAAGTATATCAATGAATGAATGGAATACAAAACAATCTTGAATAACATGAAATTTTCGAAGTTTGATATTAATGATGGAAGCTTCCAACTCAACAGTGATGTTAATCAAATATTCATCCTATAATTTGACATTAATTGGCGTAAGATTAATTTTGATTTACACTTAACAACAAATTCTGACTATATCTATATAGGTGCATTCCTTTGGGAAAGCTTGTGTCCATAAAAACATAGTTCCTAAAAACAAAGATAATGAAACATCATGCATAAAATTACCTTTGCTTTGCGGATATAGAAGACATTCAAACGGTATAAGGAACCGGCAAGGATGCCACACATCCCTGGTAACATGGACCTTTTCCATTTTGACAGTAGAAGCTACAATAAAATAAATTAGTTTTCATGAGTTGAATGGTTCTGGACATGGCTAAGTTATATAAGCACCCATAACTAAGTTGTACTAACCTGAAGACCAGCTAGATATATGAATGACTTATCTGAGAAGTGGAAACCACAAATACGGAACCGTGTTGAAACGGGAATGTCAAAGAAAAAGGGTACAAATGAAGCAAATATAAGGCCATAAGGTCCAGGAGTGACTAGGGTTGTTGAAGGATCTGCAAAGAGTGAACATACAACTTTCGAAGTAAGAATAGAAACATAAATAAATGAACAGAACTTTAAATATCAAGGTGCACAAAGCAACACACAACTGACTGCATAATAAAATATTGAGCAATAAACTGCTTCATCAAATTAAAAAAATCAGTATCTACAGGATACAGAGTAAACCGTGCCACCAAATTCTTACGTAAAATATGTTGGCCATTTGGCACTGTAAAGAAGGGAGGCAGGTCATTCATATACCATTCAAACTTGTTGATAGGATGATTTCCTCATAACCAATGATTGTTTTGTGGAGTTGAATACAAAAACAAGCTCACAGTTGAACATTGAATGCTGAGACCAGGGTGTCTGGGTTTGAAGCATAATTTTATAATGCTTGGATCATCACTAAACACATAACCTTTCCGACCTTGGATGACTTTCTAAATGAAGACGATTTGGTGCAGTGTTGTCGATCGCAGAAAATAGTGGTTTGTTTAAATTCCGCTACTCATCAATGTTAATAGCACCGCTATAACTGCTATTCGACAATATTTTGTACTAAATAGCGTATCGAATTACAGTATCACGGAACAGTAATGGTTTGTTCAAATTCAGCTAGGCTATAAGCACTATAGCTGCTCTTTAACAACACTCGTTTCGTATTACAATATGGTCAATTTTCACGTCACTTCTGACTTCAGAGCCAGCTGAATATTCTCAGCTCTTGAGATAAATGGAGATGTCTTGGTCTAAAGATGCTAGTTAGGAGTATGCCTAGAAATTATTTTATCTCCAACCATTTCATGTGAAAGACCCTTTGGGCTTAAAGAATACATAACAAATGTATCCACTGCACAATGCGTCTGAATTCAATTTAGAAGAGATGAATTGGAGCAGCGAAAAACAAAATCTTGACCTTTGGTAAAACAGACTGCAGCCCCATGTCAAGGAACTACTAAAATACAACAATAAATAAACATCAGTACTTTCCCACTTGGTCCTATTGTTTCAGTGCACTTGTCCATTGTAACATTTGCACCTTTGCAAAATTGCAACATTGAGCATATTTGCTTGTTAGCTTTGTACTGGCTAGCGTTCAGTTTCATACAACGTCTCAGTTATTAAACAGAAATCCTATACCGAGGAAGTGGCCCCCTCTTGTATTCTCAACCTAGTCACGATCCTATTTTACATATATTTGATTGCTTTTTTATAATCAATACAAACCCCTTTATTCTTTTGAGCCTTCCATAATACCTCTCTTGGCACTGATAGACTCTTATTGATCAATAGGAAAAGAGCAGAGACATAGAACAGAAAAGAGAAAAAATAAGGAAAGAATGTGAAGGCTATTTACCCTCCAATGGAATTTCTCTTCATACTGTTATTACAGTTTTGACAAAACAATTCCTACCCTAACTTCTGCTCCCCATTCAGTATTTTAAGTATTACAGTTTTCGATCCCCTTCACCTTCTTTCTGTAGTACACTCTTAACAACAGCCCCTGGGCCCGTTGATCGCCAACAACACCTTACTGTATGCTTCTTACAAATCAATAAGAACAGGGTTTGACCCATGTTGGTCAAGTCATTTTCATTTCTCCAATATCTCTTTCAATTTTCATAACAAGTAAATTACTTTTGTGGTCAACCTCCTTGGTCTAAAATCAAATTGATATTTTTAATGTATTTTTTCTTAAGCTCTACTCAATTACCTTCATTCATAAAGATAGGAATTAAAGTATTTGTCCCTCACTCGTCATACATTATCTTAGACCTCAATTTCATTAAACAGCTTTATGAGTCCTCTTATACCATTCTCTTATAGACCAATCCATATCTCAATTCTCGATAGGTATATTATCTAGTCCAAGTCCAACTACTTAACAATTACATATTCTCTTCAATGCTTTACTTACCCCAGCCTCCTGAATCCTAGGATAAAGGGTGTACTTTTAGACCTCCTTTCTAGTGAACAGGCTATTAAAGGGCAAAAAACAACTTGGGAAAGTGACTCTCCAACCTTTCATTGACATCTTGTTCTGTGACCAAGACTTTACCCTCTTTATCCTCACGGAAGTTCAAAGATGTGTCAGCATTAATATTTCATTTAAAGGGATGTTCCTCTAAAACAGATAACCATTGATCATCCCGTGTGATCCACACTAAACTGACATTTGAAAAGGCTCACGAAATGCGAAAAAAGAAGAAGACTTACAAAAGATCATAAATTGAAACAAAAATAGTCAAGAAAACTCGGCACACGAACAAAACAAAAGTGACATGCACATTCAAATATATGGAGTAAAATGTATCACAATAAAATGCATATTAAGAGATTGATCAAAGTTTAAGAGGTGAAAGACATTACAAAGACCAAATTGAGAAGAATACCTTTCAAAAGTGCTACAGCAACTACTTCAAATAGTAGTGAGGTTAACATGGAGAACACAATAAACACCTGCGAAAAGAGTGCATCGCATATTTCAAAACCCCATAAAAGGTACAATTAGAATAGCAATTAGATATATAAAAGGTACATTACATCAGCATGAACTTTGTTTGGTTCTGAAACTATATATAGAGATAGCAATTAAATCCTAAATATAAACTAACAAGTTACTTACTGAGTGTTTATTGGAACCAATTTGTCTCTCAAATACCCTGAAGTAATATAGCAGATACAATCCAAACATCAACTCGGGTGTTGATGTGAAGGAAAATACAGACATAATCAACTTCCATATGCGAAGCTTTCCAAAGATATCCTGCCAGAACAAGAACAACACAACTCAAAACTACAATACATAGTAAATGCATATGTTCAGGTTGGTATCAAATATGTCAGAGCTCCATTGGGTCGGCTACATGGATCAAATTAAAAAACAACAACCAAGCCTTATCCCACTAAGTGTGGTTGGCTACATGGATCAAATTACGCCGTAGTGTTCTATCATGAACCAGAATGTAAATTAAAAACAAGAACCATAAAATCATAGCATTTATACTACTCCCATCAGATTTGTTCACCGATAACATTATCCCTTACTACAACAACTCCAAGAGAAAAAGTTAAGTAAATCAACGGCTCAAATTCGTGCTAACGTCTAAAATTTCACTTAACTTATGAACCACAAACACAAAGAAAGACACGGACACCAGATTCAAGACAATGACATGATTCAATGTAATCACATGTGTCAATGTCAAACACATGTCAATGCATCGTGACACACCTTCGATTAGAAGAGTCCATGCTAAATACCTAAAATTAATCGTATAACTAAACAAAGGAGGTAAAATTTTAAAAAAGAAAACACATTCATTAATTAATTCTAACATAAACAAATGCGAAACACAAAATCAAGCAACAAAAACAACTTAAGAACAACACAATTGACTTGATCACATATAAAAACAGAACAAAAAAAAAAAAAAACTGAAAAAAGAAAAATCAAATCGGTACCTGATAAGACAAGCCCAAAGTGTTGAAACGACCTTGGATCCCAAAGAAGATTGTGAAAAGCGCTGAAGCGATGATGAAAGCCCTTGTAACAGGAGCATTTGCTGTAAAAAATACACGTAATAAAGCATTTGAATTTGAGTTTTAACGCAAATCGATAACCAAAAAAACACTTTGTAACAAAAATTGAAAACAAAAAAGGGAAAAAGGGTGTGTGAAAATTGGAGAAGGGAGATGAATGAACGTACTGAAACCAGATGGGCCTCCGTTCATCTTCGCAGTGAAGAAGAAGAAAGCTACGACCTTTTCTTCTTCGGAGTTTGAGTTTGTTTTCTTCTTCTTTTCGTTTGAATGAAATTTGTTCACTTTCTTTCTAATTTTTCGGTTTTTTTTTCCTTATAAGAAGTCTTAATTATATTTTTCTTCATTTCATTCATCGTTTATCTTTTTTAATTTGTGTTTAATTTTTTTAACTCGTTTTTTATTTACCTTTTACTTAATATTCGTTTTTTTTAATATTCGTTTTTTTTTTCCATCAATTATATTAATGGCCGGAACTGACATATATTTTTTTTTTCTCTTACAAAAGGAACTAACATATTTTAATTGTAAAAGTAAGGAGTTGGGATCCAAATTTTGACTCTTGCATAATGTTGCTCTTCTAACTATCAATTAAGCAATGATTTCGGTACATTTAATATTTGTTTTAATGCTTGAATGAAAAGACACGAATATCTTTTAATTTAATAAATATTCTGACTTGAATTCGAGTTCGTCCTTAGACATTGAACAATGTTAAAACTTTTAAAAAAGGTTTGTTGTCTATTTAAGTTCCACAAAATTCAAAAGATTAATCTCTACAATTGAACACAGAAGATACTCGATTTGCAAAAAGAAATTTTTTACTAAAATAATAAACTTGAATAATTTTACGAAAAGTAAAAATATTAAACTCATAAAAAAATCTTAAACAAACCTCTCCTTAATTTTGGGAAATTATTATGTTTATACCTTTAAGATAAGATTTTGAGTTACGACTTAAAAAAGTAACTTTAAATTATAAAAATAAACGCATTAAAAAGCCACTTGATCTTGGATTTGGAAATTAAAACTACCGGAAAAAACTTAAATTCCTTTTTTGGTTGGCGTGCCATAATTTTGTTCCCACTCTCTTTTTACTCAACGACAGGAATATGGCCTCTTCGGCTCTTTGCTCTCGTTGTGGTCTTGAAGATGAGACTTTTCTTTATTGTGTCTGTGACTGCAATTTCTCTAAATCTTTTTGGCACCATGTGGGTTTTCACGATGAGAATTTCTTTTTAGATATGGAGGTGAGCCACTAGTTAAAGGAGGGTTCCTTAGGTTATCTGTCTTTCATTTTTGCGGCCACCGTTTGGTAGGCTTGGCGTCATTGAAATCTCATGTGTCTCAACAACGAGATATGGACTCCCAGTCGCCTCTCTTACAACATTCACAATATGGTAGATTCTTTCAATCTTTGTTTCAAAAATAATTCTCAAATTGAACAGGTTGACAGATTCATTAGATGGAATAATGATAATTATTCTTGTGTCATTCTTAATGTCGATGGTAGTTGCATGGGTACACCCGTGCGAGCTAGTTTTGGTGGAATTATCCGAAACAATGCAGGTTACTATTTATTAAGTTTTTCTGGCTGCGTCAATGTTTCTTCTGACATCCTGTATGCTGAGCTTTACGCTATCTACCAGGGGCTTATTTTGGCAAAAAGCTTGAATATAACCGAGCTTGTTTGCTATACCGACTCCTTGCATTGTATCAACCTCCTCAAGGGGCCACCAATGAGGTACCATATTTAAACTGTCTTGATTCAAATGTTAATGATTTAATTAAGCAAAGTAATGTCATTGTTTGTCATACTCTTAGAGGGAGATCATTGTGCAGACTTCTTAGCTAAATTTGGAGCTAATTCAGACACTGAGCTGCTCTACCATGCCTCTCCTCCAAATAATCTCTTGCATCTTATTGGTATGGACGTCGTTGGAACCCTTTACTCTAGAGAGTAGTTCCTAATGTTTTTTATGTTCTTTTTCTGTCTCCTTTTTGTTGCTATTTTCTATGTATTTTGAATTGTAACCAAAAAAAGAAATGTTTGAATGCTAGTGTTAAATAAAAGA
>Ga0315915_1002929_pt1 | contig 21726 bp, 11 predicted proteins | sample MpolbnodulesMG_FD_207738 | JGI IMG/M metagenome (GOLD analysis project Ga0315915, IMG submission 207738) | Medicago polymorpha root nodule microbial communities from Los Angeles, California, United States - branched nodules | ecosystem: Host-associated > Plants > Roots > Nodule | place: USA... | reverse complement strand
CCTAAACACAACCTTGGTCCTCCATTAAAAGCAGTAAATTTGTACGCAGATTCGCTCATGAAATGACCATCTTTAGTTAACCATCTTTCTGGATTGAACTCCAAGCAATCTTTTCCCCATATATTTTCCATTCTTCCCATGGAATAAATTGCATATATCACTTTTGTCCCTTTCTTTAGTTTTATTCCATTTGGGAATATGTCATCTTCCACCACCTAAAGAAAAATCATAATGCATTATGATGTTCAATCAACAATTGATAGTGAATTCAATTATTCTTTCTCTATTTGATCTTATAAGTGTTCTTCTTATACAAAATCAATTGGTAAATCAAAATCAATAATACAATACAAAATACATGAAGAATGTCAATGAATGCAGAAATACAAATAGCTAAAATTGAAGTGTTATTACCTCCTTATGATCCACAGGAACAGAAGGATACAATCTAAGAGTTTCTGAAAGAGAAGCATGCAAATAATCCATCTTCTTAATCTCCTCATGCTTGAATCTTAAAGAATCGTTAAACACTTCCTTATTAATATCCTCTCTTTGACTCACAACCCTGCAAATCTCTTCTAATATTTTCTCCTCCACTTCATGATTCTGATCAAGCAACCAGAAAAACCAGCTCAAAGCAACTGAAGAAGTGTCTCTCCCAGCCAATATGAAATTTACACATATATCTCTCAAAAACTTATCTGAATAACACTTTCCATTCTCATCCTTAAGCCTCATAAACACAGTTAACAAATCCGATTTTTCCTTATTATCATCTTCATTTTGCAAAGAAAGTTCTTTCTTTCTGGCCCTTATAACATTCTCAGCAAATTCATCAACTTTTTGTATTGATTTCTTAAGCTTTCTTTCCATACCTAAGTTAAGAAACCTCATAGCCTTCCATACACAAACCGGCATGACAAATCGAAGCAAAGTAGCTCCTGTTGCATCCTCAAAAGCTGCTGCAAAGGGAATTTCAGGCAAATGAGGTTGTAAACAACCAGGATCAACACCAAAAGCTATCATACAAACATTATCAAAAGTTAGTCTCAACAAAATATCTTGAAGATCTATTGCAACATTGTTCTTCAATGATGATTCTAAGACAGGTATGAGCCTATTGTTCACAAGCTCAAAAATGGACTCAATTGTTAACTTCCTAAAATTTGTCGAATGAAACTCGATACTTGCTATTTTCCTTTGTTTCTGCCATGTTTCATTGTCAGCGGCAAAAATACCGTCTCCGAGTAATTCAAAAACTATGTCTCTGAAGTAGTTTCCTTTAGGGTAAATAGTGAACTTTGTTTTGAGAAGATGTTCTAAATTTTGAGGTTCCGAGGTTATAACATAGTTGAGGCTAGTGAACCATGGCCCTCTGAACCTACATGTTCCATTATGATGTTTAAGAATGTCAGTGATCCATTCATACAAGTTGGTTTTGAGTCCTTTGATTAAATAAGGCAGCATTCCAAAAATAGGCCAATTGGGTAGGCCACGATGTTTTTTCGATCTTAAAGAACGAATGAATATGAAAACTATGGCTGCAATAATAATCTCAGTGATTTGGATATTTTTCAAGAGGAAGAAGATGTGAGAAAACAAGATTTCTGTGGCTGCAGCCATGTTTGAAGTGTAGAATGAAGATGTGAGGTTGAAGTTGAAAGTGTTAGTTTTGGTCATGGTATTGGAATATGGAAATGCATGAACATTGTAAATTTTGTGTGTGATATAATGTTATGTTATATTGGTGTGTTTTTTGTGTTTTCTTGTGGTGATTAAATTTTACCTTTTGGTTTGAATTTTTTAGCTGAAATTGACGTTTGTGGCAACATTGGTTACTTTTGAAATGATTAAGTGCCTTGTAATTGAACTGTGGTTTTAGTTTTGTTTTTTGGGGACTTTGAGAATGTTTTGATTGTTGGGATTTGAGAATGTTTTGAAATGATTGTTGGGATTCTTGCTACAATATTGGTTTCAGTGTGAAATAGGAAATATAAACGTGATGACATAATTTGTGGTATGATGATGAATAGGAGAGGAGGATGTGATTGTGACTTTGACTAAGAAGCAACAAATTTCTACAATTTTTTGTATGATGATAAATAGGAGAGCAACAAATTTGTACAACTTTTTGTATGATGATGAATAGAAATTTGTACAATTTTTTGTATGATGATAAATAGGAGAGCGACAAATTTGTACAACTTTTTGTATGATGATGAATAGGACTTTGTACAATTTTTTGTATGATGATAAATAGGAGAGCGACAAATTTGTACAACTTTTTGTATGATGATGAATAGAACTTTGTATAAATTTTTTTTTTTAAGTAGTATAGTGGCTAGATTCATAGAGGTTCAAACTTTGACCTTGCAAATACTTATTTTTATGATTTTAATAAACATTAATTATTATTTTTATTAGAAACAACATAAGTCCTTCAAAATGACAATAGTCATCGAACTCTGATCATAGCATCCAATCCAACGTATTCAGCATTTTTATCAATTGAGCTGAGATTTACGAACTTAATGTTTCTTTTTCTATCAATTATTTATTACTCTCTTCTTCCAATTCTATTAATTTTTTTCATTGATTAACGAAGAATAATTTTATAAAGTAACTCATAATTTCTCATTCTCTTTCCAATTTCCTTAAATTGACTCTAAACATTGACACTAATTTTGTTGTTGAACCATCTAAATTTGTCCGTGAGAATATATGCAACAAAATTTTCTTAACTTGGTGTCACTTCTAGTGCGCATTTAAGTCACAAGAGTGCTTAATAGCATGAGAAGTTATGAATGTGAGATACATAATTTTCACCTTTACTTTTACGACAGTAAAATACATAAGTTAACCCCTAGTTGAGTTTAATAGAAGGATTAGAATTTTACGACATGATGAATAAAGATTTAAATTTCTGTTAAAATTTGCGATCTAAATCATTTTTGTAAACTCAACTCTTAAGGCGAGGAGTGTTTTTTATAAACTTTTATTAAGAGTTATATCTATCCGATATGGGATTTGGGTTTTTCTCAATAATCTTAATTAGGAGAAGTATATATATTTGACGTCTAACGCAACTTGAATAAGATTATTGAAGTTGTTTGAAGTTTGTTTAGAATCTCATATTGATTGGGTTCCCATATTGATGTATAAATGTGTTTGAACAGCCCCACTCTTTGAGCTAACTTTTATAATGAGTTTTAAACTCATTTAATATGATATGACAGTCAAGTTAGGATTGCAACGTGGGAGATGAACTTAGAACCACACTAGACGTGAGGGTGGATGTTGAAGTCGTTTGTAGTTTGTTTGAATTCTCACATTGCTCAGATTTCTGGGTTGTTGGATGTATAAATGTGTTTTGACACTCTTATCATTTGAGCTATGATTTAAAAATGGGGTACACTTCGGTACTCTGAAGTTTTTGTGGTCAAGTAATCAAGTGCTTAATAATGACCTCTTAAGGTGAATAAATTTGAAATTTAGGGTTCGAACCCCAACCTATACATACTATGTTGTCCTTGTCAATTGAGTTATGCTCACAGTGACAATACAAAATTATTTATGTCGGATGTTTAATTGGACATGTAATATGGTAATCATTATCCAATCATTCAACATTATGTGATATGTTTATATTAAAATATTTTAAAATAAATTTTACATATAGAGTACTAGATCAAAACTTGAAGATATTCAAGAATTTACCTTTAAAAACTTGCCTATTGATTATTTACCGTTGGTCCCCCATATGTGGTCACCATATTTCAGATCAAATAGTACTTTGATTTCAGTAACCAGGGAGAGGAACTCCATCATGTGTTCAAGTGGAGTTTTGAGTTGTTTGTTATGGTGTGCCTAATTAGTCTAATTTTGGCCCTATTGTAATAGTCAAATTCATTTTAGTGATGGATTGTAGTGTAATTAGGGTGTTTGGCTCTTGTCTTATGTATTTTGACCTGATTTGTAATATGGGCTAGTACCTATCATCCAATTGGTGTGGCTCCATTGTATTAATCACCTTAAAATTACTAGTGTTGAAAATACATAGATAGATATTTAAAATTTGAAACAATTATAACAATCAATGTAAAAATACAAATGGTACCATAACCTACTATATATAGCATATCATTCTAATGGAGAAGAAAAACGTGCATCCCACATAAATAATTTGGCTCCATCAGTGTGGCTTGTTGTATCACATGAAGGAAACTTTATAATCTCCTACCCCACAATGAATATCCTTTCTTGAACAAAATTCCAAAATTCCAATTTTATCTTTGATGGTTTTTTAAAAGAAATAAGTTAAAAACTTCTTATGTGGAGATAAAATAAAGGTACAATTGTGGGGTAGAAATAAAATCTTCTCACACGAAATCACAAAAACAATAATAGATGGCTTATTACCCGTTATGAAAGGCTCCTTCTCCCCAAAAAAATACAAAAATACAAAAATATGCATTTAATGTGTGTGTACGATACTCGTCTTTTCAATATTTTCTCTTTGTTTTACGTGCAAAAAAATAACGATTATAAAAAGGCTTAGATATGTAAATTGTCCCTGAAATTTGGCGTGTTTTTGGTTTTCGTCCCTGTATCTTTTTTTGTTCTAAAATAACCCTTGTAAGTTAATAACTTTTTGATTTTCGTCCCTCCCGTCAACTCCCGTTACAAAAATGCACATGTAGCAAACGGAGGATGACATGGCAGTGTCTGACGTGGCAAATCATGTTGACGTGGCAAACTTATTGATGAGTCACACAGTGAGAGAGACCAAAACCAAAAAAAGAAATTTGTAGAGGGACCAAAGCCAAGAAAACAAAATTCGTAAAGGGACCAAAACCAGAACGCGAGAAAAAAAATACTTTTCTTCATCTTCTTCCTTCCACCTCTTTTACATCTTCATTATTGTCTTCATAAATTCATCAAAAAACCCAGAAAAAATGCTCAGAAAAGAGATAAAAAAAACTCAAGATCATTATCTCACCCTCAATAGACAACTTCTCACAAATCCAAACAAAATCCCCATTGACAATGGTCAGATTGACATCTCAACACTAAAATCCACAATGTCGATAGTCCCAACTAAACTTTTATTGATAATATCAAAATCAAATTATAACAAGAAAATCCTCATTGTGAATGCTCGAATTCCCAATATTGAAAAAATTCACAAAAATTCTCAAATTGAAAAACCTAAAGAATGAATTTTCTGTTTTTTTCATTACCAACTCTCGTCTCATCATTGATCTCGCGTCTTTGCTGTTTCTTGGTCCCTCCAAATGTTTTCTTCGTCAATTCTTTGAACTCTAATCTCATCATTTTTGTTTCGAACATTTGGGTCGTGTTCTTTTTTCCAGTTGATTTGGAAGATTGTTGTGTGGAATTGGATTATAAGAGAAAGGTTCAAGTTTCATATGAATATTGTTTTCATTTGAAGATCTAGAGGGATAATAAATAGAATTGAAAAATATGTTGGAATGTTGAATTGAGATGAGTTTTTTTTTTAAACGATTTTAAAGTGTGTGAAATTGGGTTGCACATTGAAGAGTGGGTATATTGGTTTAATTTGATTTTGTTGTTTGTGAGAAGAGAAGTTATCACATGAAGGTATAATTGAAGGTGTTGGATTGAGTATGTTGTTGTTTTGAGTTGATGGATTTTTGGATTTTGAAATGATGAATTTCTGTGTTTGTTTGATGATGGTGATGAAGTTTATGAAGACAATGATAGTAATGAAAAAGAAGATGTGGGAAGAAGATGAAGAAATGTAATTAAATTTGAATTTTTCGTCTTCTTGTTTTTTGGTTTTGGTCCAGGAAATAGTCAGGGTCCATCTATAAATTTCGTTTTTTGATTTTGGTTTTGGTCCCTATACAAATTTTGTTTTTTTTGGTTTTGGTCCCTCTACAAATTTCGTTTTTTGATTTTGGTCCCTTTCACTGTGTGACTCATCAATAAGTTTGTCACGTCAGACACTGCCACGTCATCCTCTGTTTGCCACATGTGCGTTTTTGTAATGGAAGTTGACGGGAGGGACGAAAATTAAAAAGTTATTAACTTACAGGGGTTGTTTTAGAACAAAAAAAAAGATACAGGGACGAAAACCAAAAACACGTCAAATTACAGGGACAATTTACATATTTTATGTCTAAATATCTAGCTATAAGTAATCTAGATATAAATTTTTATGTCTAAATATCACATTAAAAAGAAGGGCCCAAAAATTTCATTTGAGAGTTATCTCACGAATGATTTAGAGATTTATATAAAACCAAAAGAATAACCATCATTTTTTATTGTTAATTATATCTCAGTCTAGTTTAAACATATTGGGCTATGTTGATTTTTGTGCTCGATTCTCGTTTAGGTTTTCGATTACTTTTTTTTCATTTTTAAATAAAATTGAGAATTTTTTCCACCCTCATAGTCTCTCGTGCCCTCCAAAACATTCATTTTTTGGTTATTTCAGATATTATTTTTTTTGTTTACGGAAAAACTATAGATTATTTTTTATTATGTAATTTGAATTTATTTCGAACACAAAAGAAGAAAAAAAACAACAAATCTACCATTAAATCACATTGTACCTCAACATCAAAAACAACATAAGTCAATCACAATAATTTCAACATAATTCAATATAATACAACAACAAGAATAATTGGATCTGCAAAAATAAAAACAATAATAATTAGAACAACATAATAAAACACAAACAAGATCATGAAATAATCAACTAAATTCTTTAATGATCTATCCATGCACACTCTGTAATACTATGAACTTGTGTCCACCTTTTCTAACCATAATATGATAAAGTAGAATACAATATAACACATATCGTAATATTATTATCTAAAATATAATAACCAAATGTTAACATATATTATTATCGTAAAATGATTTATTCAAATAAAATTCAAACAAATTAAGATTAAGAAAAATAATAGCCACAAGATCGGCTATTTGATCAATTCAACTAAACTAATAAAGAGGAATAATTGCCTAATGCATACATTTACTCATAGGTATGCCTTCCGGTAACGCAACATCCTCATCTTCACGTGGATCAGATGATGAGAGAGCCGCCATAGGACGGATGACCATTGTAGAAGGTGGTCTCATAAGGACAGCCAGAGTAGGCACAAGAGGATGACCAATGCAGGAAATGGTTCCATAAAACCATTTAGAGCCGACGGAAGAAGGAAGATCACATTAGGTATGGTCCTACATGGACAATCACCTTTGTTGGAGGGGGCGATTAAGCAAGATCCATCAAAGCATCGACCATTCGTTCCTATTCTGATCTCCAATTTCTAAGGGAAGGGGGGTCCGGTAATCCAGAGTTCGGTCGTGAGGCAAGTAAATCCTAGCCAAGAATTGTTCTATCTAGGAATCGAACTCGGTTTCTCCGAAATAGTTCGTCATTTGGTGAAACTCAAAAACCACTTGAACCTGATTGCTTTGTTGTTCCTACTCTGGTCTATCCAAACAAGGCACTGTGAGATTCTTTTTCACAAGAGGGTGAAAAAGATGATGATCAACACACTTCATTTTCTTCTTCATGAGAGAGTGATTTTTAGTGCTATCATATAGCTTGAAGGCAAACATGCTTAGTAACAAAATAAGAGTAATATTAGCATGAGAGAGTGATTTTTAGTGCTATCATATAGCTTGAAGGCAAACATGCTTACAAAGTAACAAAATAAGAATAATATTAGCATGTGACCACAATTCCGATTGTATTTGTTGGAATAGGATGAATCCATTTCAAATTCTATTTTCCGAACTGAGTCTATAATCTAGAAAGAAAACTCAATCAAGCGAGGATGCTTTTTAAGAATGTGTACCAACCTCTTGTTTACCTGTATGAAAACCCCCCAAAATACAAAGGATAAAATATTATAAATAGAAATGAAATAATTTAAATACTGATAATATTATATAGTTTCAGGAAATGAAATAATAGTCTATTCAATGTGTTCAGTTCACAAACACCTTTTGGCTTCAATTTAAAATTAGCAGGTAACTTTGAGGCTGTGTCTCTACACATTCCTTCTTGTTGAAATGCATGTCTGTATCTTTTGATAAAAAAAAAAAACGACTGATTTAGCTTTCTTATACAGCATAGTATTACTATTTAATTATAAGTGTATTACTAGTTAGGTAGATGTATAATTTTTAATATAACATAATACGTGTTATTATTGTATAATAATCTTGTTTCTCACTACCAAAAAAAAATAATAATCTTGTTTTTTATATTAGTGTAAAAATGGAAATAAACAATTATAATTTGCTCTATTCTGTTCACTTTCCAAACAATGGAATTGAAACCTTATTCCACCACATCAAAAAGTATACAAACAATAAAATGAAATCTCTGTTCGATTCCATTCCGTTATGTTCCATTCCGTTCTGCTCCATTGTTTTCTATCAATCCAAAGTTGAAGTAAGGAGTTTACCACTAAGGAGTTAAATTGAGTTAAATTTATTGATAAAATAATTTTTGACAAGATTTTACTTACTTTTTGTCAAGTTTCGAATGGTCTGTCTCTGAGAGAGGGTAAAAAAAAAGAAGTGGTGTTTCTATAACAAAAAGAGTGGTGCGAAAAGTAACACAGACAGATCCCAAAAACCCAGACCCCCTTGAGTGGGAATCAGCCGTTCTCTGCTCTCACAGTCTCCCTGTCTTCCCCATAGAAATCACATTTTCATTTGTCAAAATTCTTCAACCTCCATGGCATCTTTCTTCAGCAAATGTCGAGAGGTAATAATTTCCTTATTTCATTACTTAATCGTTTTAACCACATATCATTACAAAGATTATGCTGAAATATGTAGAACCTAATCATTCTTGTCTAAAACCTCAATGACTGTTTGATGTGACCTTAATTGAAATAGATTGTGCATAAACACTTATTACAAATTTTAATTGCTATAACTCATATCTGTGTAGTTCTGTTAACGCTCCGGTTCCCAAGGAAGGGGTCCTGGTAATCAGGAGTTCGGTCGTGACGTAAGTATAGTTCCACCCAGGTGTATGTTTCTCAATTGATAGAGTGTAATGTTTATTACATTGTTTCATATGGATTTTGTGAATTTCAATATTGTGAAAAAAGGGACTCTGTATCTGTTGATTATTTTGATGCACTCTTGTATGGATCTCAAAGTTATGTGCTGTGCTAAAATGTATCGCAAATGTATTAATGATATTATGAATTTATTTTCAGGCTGTGAAAACCCTAGCAAAACGCCCTTCTTTGAGTAAGGATCCGAGACAACTACAATTTGAAGCTGACGTTAACCGCTTGTTCCTTTATTCAAGGTTAGTGGTTTTCTGTTCTTCAAATTAACATTTACGCAGAGGTGGAATTTGTAAAATTTTAAGTTTAATACCGTTTACATAGATAAGTTGTTTATTTGGTGCTTTTTTCGGTTCATGTTATTTGGATGCCAATTGTTTCATATTTGTTGTGTATGTGATGCTTTTCATTTGTAACATCTACAATTATTTTGCTCATGCCAAGACTTGAATGTTCAGTTATAATCGATTGGGGAAGAGTGCGGATGAATCAGATGTTGAAAAGATTATTCAAGAAGCCAGTAATACCTCTTTTACTGATCAAGTGTCGCAAGTGCAAGAAAATGTTCATTCACAAATTAAGACGTTTAGTGCATCCATGGATGAAATTCTTATTCCAGATGAAAAGACGGTGAATGATCCTCTTGCATTATCTCAACAAGAAAGCATTTTACCTCGCCGAAGTGGACTTAGTTTGGCTGTCGGTAGGACCAGTTCATCTCCTAATAATTCTGGTGAGTTTTCCGCCTTTTCTTTTTGCTTCCTTTTGCAATCACTTTATTTTATTGAACTTTACATTTTATCAATAAATGTTGTCAATTGGGGTTTTTGTTTTACTTAGAATGTAAGTCGAAAGAGCCATAGGAATTAGCTGCCAGCGAAGTTCAATTGTGCCAGTTTTATACTGATACATTTGACCCTTCCAGAAGTAGCATGCACGTAAAATTCTATATCTTTTCATAATCAAAATATCCTCATCGTTGGTGTGATTCATGTTAAGTACCATTCATAACCATGGTAGTTGGTAGAGCCAACACATGTACTATCTCTTTATTTGGATTAGACACTGTCTTCTAGACTCTAGAATCAAAAGTTCATGTATAATTTAAATTTTATAAATGAGCATATGAAAATATTATGGCTCTGCACTTTCCAGATAAATAGTGTCCGTACTTATAAAATACTCACGAATTGGGCATGTCAGCTTGTTTTAACACAATATATCATTTATTAGAACCTTAGCTATGAAGCACTGCCACAACCACAAATACCAAATACGACACTCATAGTGACACGTAGGCACCTTTAGTAATTTGAGAAAATAGAAGTGGTTGAATATAACCACATGTGTCAACGTAGTGTCGGTGCTCCATGGCAGCTTAGACATTTTTTAACACTACTTATTTTATCTATTTAAAGTTTCATATTATCGGGAAATTTCCTCCTTATTGCCTGTTCACTGTAGCCATTGTCATTGATATGCTTTTGGAGCAGCTGGCCCTCAGACAAAACCATTAAGCCAAGCTGAAGTTTCTCAGAAATTAAAAGATCAACTTGGCTTCACACTTGATGTTAAACCTTCTCAAATATCTCACAAGGATGCCGGACGGGGTCTTTTCTTAGATGGTGTTGCGGATGTTGGTTCTGTGTTGGCATTTTATCCTGGTGTGGTCTACTCTCCGGCTTATTATCGTTATATTCCAGGGTATCCAAAGGTTGCAGCACAGAACCCTTATTTGATTACAAGATATGATGCAAACGTAATCAATGCTCAACCTTGGGGTTCTGGAGGCGACAAGAGAGAACTGTGGAACGGTAGATATACTGAAGAAGTCAAGCCTGATATGAAAGGAGCCGAAAAAGGTTCAGATAGGATCTGGAAAGCATTGAGTAAACCTTTGGAAGGAAAACAAGGAGATAGCGGTGAAGTGATCGAGCGAAGAAATCCATTAGCATTAGCTCATTTTGCGAATCACCCTTCAAAAGGGGTGCTACCAAATGTCATGATTTGCCCTTATGACTTTCCATTGACCGAAAACAACATTAGAGTTTATGTACCAAATATAATGTTTGGAGACGCAGAAGTGAAAATGAGGAGATTTGGAAGCTTTTGGTTCAAATCTGGAGTGTCAAAGAATAACATGTCGGATGTTCCAACGCTGAAATCTCTTGTTTTAGTAGCTACTAGGGCCATTCAAGATGAGGAACTTCTTCTGAACTACAGGTTGAGCAACACTAAGCGGAGACCAGAATGGTATGCTCCAGTTGATGAAGAGGAGGACAGGAGAAGATGGAGCTAGCCAATCCACCATTGACTATAGAATTCAATTGTTGTTTTGTTTCATAGGAAACTGATTTGCAATCCTTATTTGGAATTATTTCTTTTACATAGATTTGGTTACTTTTTAGACTTCAAAATCCAAGTCTAGATAATGTGCCAGAATCCAAATTTCAATTAAATTGAATAATGATTCATAACAATGTAAGGAGTTGAACACTAGAGTGATAGTGGCCTTGACTCTAGAGAAATGAGAACGAGGGAGTAAGTGAAAATAAGGATAATGAAAAAGTGGCATTCTAGACTTCAATGGTGGAAGTGATTTTCTTCTCAATTCTTATAATTTCGTTCATAATAATTTACTTTGCAGGTTAAGGATTGTTTGATTCAATTACATTCTATTTATCTCTATTTTTCCAGTATTGGCTTTCATCCATTGTAAAATGAGTACAAGGAAAGAACTGTAAAGATAATACAATGGTGCTCAATCCCTACATATATCAACTTGAGCAGTTCAACATTTCTAACCAACACGTTATTGAGCTCATTCGGGTTGGTTAATTTCACATCAATTATGAATGAATTAAATATTAGATATATAAAATACGTGACTCTAATATTAAATGTCTTAAGGTTTTGATAGAAGTTTGATGTTTCAATCTCTTGTCGGTAGTGAATCGTTAGTTTGTTGTTGCTTTCGACTTTTCTAACTCTTCAACACACATAAGGACAACCCCAAATCCTCCACCTACCACTAGAAATGAATCTTATAATGACTTCACATAAGTGTCCTCTATCATTTTTAACTTATCTAATGACAATTTACTTGGTCAAATATTTCTATAATTTTTTTTTTCTTTCAAAACATGTATATCATAAGCAAGCATGCTTAAGTTTTTTGTGGCATGAGAAGGAAATTTATGTAAATTGAAAAAGGTTTATCCCATGACACTCATTACGCATGTCCCAACCCCCTTTTGCCACCTATAAAACATTTTCCTAAGCAGCACTAGCACACATGTATAGTACATATTTCTCAGTCCTCACACACCGACACCCCTTAATTTTCACTATACAATACATACACATCACTATCTACTCAAATTCTACAACATATTCATCACTATCTATTCCAATTCTCATTCTCTTTCCCTCTATAAATAGCTAACATAACCGCCATCTCTAACCTTATTGTTTGGTGCACTCAACTATTATACCATGCAACTCTTCACATCACTTACTAATTCTTGTTTAGATTTTTCTATCCCTTTCATTATATTGCTCCTCTTTTTTACTATCCTTCCTTTCCTTCAATGGTGGAAACACCATAGAGACAAAGACAAATGTTTACCCCCTGGTTCAATGGGTTGGCCTTACTTTGGAGAGACCCTCAAACTCTACACCCAAAACCCAAATTCATTCTTCTCCACAAGGCAGAAAAGGTATACAAAAAAAATACACATGCTCACGTTAATATAATACTAACATTTGTCATTTAAAGAAAATATGTATCTCTCGTTTCATGGACCAAAAAATTTAATACAACGAAATTGTTATTTACATGGTTTTAAGTTGCGGTTGCAGTTATACTACAAATATTTAAATTGGAGTAAAATATGGCCGATGTGGTTGAAATTGCAGTGGTGATTGCGAAGAATTCAAAACCTTTTATATTGTGGCGCAATATGTAATATATTTTGAAAATGATTTTTAATATTTGATGATTTTGAATTTCATTGAACATAGGTATGGAGATATATTCAAGACACACATACTAGGTTGCCCTTGTGTGATGATATCAAGTCCTGAGGCAGCTAGAGCAGTGCTTGTTACACAAGCACATCTTTTTAAACCAACATACCCTCCAAGCAAAGAGAAATTGATAGGACCAGAAGCTTTGTTCTTTCAACAAGGTGCTTATCACTCCATGCTAAAGAAGCTAGTTCAAGCCTCTTTTTCACCTTCCACACTTAAAAACTCTGTCTCTCATGTGGACCAAATTGTACAAAAATTGGTTCCAACTTGGGCTAATAGAACCATCAACACCTTGCAAGAGATGAAAAAGGTTGATTCATTATAATTACACATTCTTTATTACATTAATTAGTAAAATTTACACACTCTTTGGCACATTGAATAGTATAAAGAAATTTTCTTGTTTTGGTTTTTTATATAGTATGCTTTTGAAGTGGCTGCAAATTCAGCCTTTGGTGATATAAATGAGATGGAAATGGAAGAAATAAGAGAATTGTATCATTGCTTGGAGAAGGGCTACAATTCTTATCCTTTATATCTTCCTGCAACTTCTTATTGGAAGGCATTGAAGGTAAATTTTATTTTCTTGTTTTATTTAGTTTGTAAAATCATAAGAAGGTAAATTATATTATATTTTCTTGTTTTATATAGTTTGTAAAATCATAAGATGAATAATTATGTAATTCAAGTCTAATTTTTTATACTCAACTATATATCAATATTTCCCTCAAAAAAACTATATATCAATATTTTTAAAATCGGACAACAAATTGAACCACTAAAACCTCCAAGTCATGGTTTAATTGTTTCAGTCGATTTTAACTATAGTTGAACCGATGACAAATAAATAAGTAAGAAAAGATTAAACTAATTGAACCAACCCCGGTTAGACTAGTTCAACTCGGTTCAATCTTGTTTAAATATATTGTAGTAAAATTGGGATCAAACCAATTGTTGAACATGTCAATTCAACTAGTTGAGCCGCCGATTCGATTTTTAAAACATTGTTATATATACTAATTTAGTAGAAAAATGCTTAATTTGTTAATTGTTTATTTATTTTTTGTTGAAATGAATATTGATGAAGGCAAGGAAAGTTTTGAATGAGAGTATAAGGAGGATAATAGAAAGAAGGAAGGAGAGCAGGAATTATGGTGGGGGGTTGTTGGGAATTCTGTTGAGAGGCAAAGGTCATGAGAAGATGTATCAACTAACTGATTCTCAGGTGGCTGATAATATCATTGGTGTCATCTTTGCTGCACATGATACCACAGCTAGTGTTATAACATGGGTTCTAAAGTACTTGCATGACAATGTCAATCTCTTGGAAACTGTCACGGTAATACAATCTCTCTTTCTTTTTTTTTCTTCATATTTTGAATTAACGTAGTTTATTTAATAAAATAGTAAGTGTTAAAAGAGATAGTGTCGTGTCTCCGAAAACTTAACTTAGTTGGTGATGCATTGTATAATATATGTAAGGGTCAATGTTCGAACATCGTATTCCCCACTTATTCACATTTAGAAAGTGAATTCTTAGGCATTAAACTATTTGAAAAAAAAAAGTGCCTTATTCTAATACTATCATTTTAATTTATTTAGTTTTCACTATTTAAAAAAAAATCTCAAATGAAATGGGCGTAAATTTTATTCAATAAAAGAAGGAGTATTAAAATGAATGTTTATGTACTAAAAAATAAGAAGAGTGTTTTTGTCATTTTTCTTTATTTTTTTTTTCCAATCCTGATTTTATTATTTTCTTAATTTGTATGACTGATTATTATTATTTTTTGATAGAAAGAACAAGAAGAAATAAAAAGCAAACTTGCTAAGGAAAATCGTAGCCTTTCATGGAAGGATACCAGGCAGATGCCCTTCACAAGCAGGGTAAAATAATAACATATAAGTGTATATTTTTTGGATACAACATATAAGTGTATATAGTTTGCTATATATTTTTTTTGAAAGAAAATGTATAAGTTGATTACTTGGTCTTTTGACATGTAATGTCCAATAGATTTGTCAACTAAAAGATAACCTTGAAGACGTCAAATTGACACTGACCAATTCAATGACCTATAAATAGGAAAAATAACCTTGTTGCATACATATAAAAGTGGATATTTACTTTTAGTTTTAATATCATCATTATCAACTGGAGCTTATCTAAATTCTAAATGTTCACCTAGCTAGCTAAGCTCCTGAGCCATATAAAAAAAAACTTTAAAAAAAATTGAAATTTGATATCTAAAACGCATATTTCCTTAAAATATATTACATTTTTTTTCTTTCAGGAGTATATTACATTTACATTGATTCTTATATGTAAGACCCCTTGTAAAATAAATATAATATTGTCTATTTTTATAAGATCATTTTTTAAATTACAAGATAAATTCAAAATCTTTTAAAAAAAATACAAAAACTCAGTTATTTATCTCTCTTATAATAATACAATGATAACTTTGAAATAGATGTAACTGTTGACAAAATCAATGTATTTTATTTTTATTATAAGACCATTTTTTAAATTACAAGATACATTCAAAATCTTTTTAAAAAAATACAAAAAGTTCAGTTATTTATCTTTCTTAATAATACAATGATAACTTTGAAATAGATGTGATTGTTGACGAAATCAATGTAATTTATTTTTTTAAATCTTGTAAATTGGCTAAGAGGTCTTAAAATAAATATTTATGTACTAATAATATACATTAAAATTTGGGTAACTCAACTTTACAAATTTGACTTGTAATCTGAGGAGTACTCCCGTCATATGGTTCAATGATGAAAACTTGATTCCATGATGACCTAACAGATTTTGGATAAACGTTGATATCATATTAAAATTTGAATTTGGTCTAACTCAACCTGACAAAATGACTTCTAATAAGATGAAGATTGGCCCGGGTTATAAACTCATGTTTATGTTTCATCTTATCCAAACTATCATTTAACATTTCATTTATTTATTTATTTTCTTTCTAATTAATTAATCAATATGTTTGAAATAGTGCACTAACAACCAAGTAAAATGGGAATCAGGTAATCCAAGAGACATTAAGAAGTGCAAGTATATTATCCTTCACATTTAGAGAAGCAGTTAGAGATGTGGAGTTACAAGGTTACTCCATTCCAAAAGGTTGGAAAGTCCTTCCACTCTTTAGAACCATTCATCATTCACCTCATTTCTTCCCTCAACCACACAAGTTTGACCCTTCAAGATTTGAGGTAAGAATATCCCCTTATGACTCATCTAATCTAATATAATATACATTATATACAAATAAATAAAATAATAACAAGATTATTTTCATGTAGCTATTACCAAGAGGGGTTATATTTTATCCTTTGTCAGAAACATATAAGGTTATAGATCAATGGTTAGATTATTCTGTCGTATTTTGTCCCTTTCATTTTCTATGATATGAATCTTCCCCTAGATAGGTGATTCAGTATTTTTGTTTTCAAAATCTTGCTAGTATCATGAGCACGTGATTTACATTTGTAGCCTAGTACAAAAATTCATTTCTCTATCAATATATAGTTATTTCTAATTAATATTTCTTAAAATACAAATATGTATATAGTTGCTATAGCTATATATATTGGTACCAATACCATTAAGACATTAGGGTTGACTTAATTGGTTTATGTGATGGTGCAGAATCCACCTCGACCAAACACATATATGCCATTTGGAAATGGAGTCCACTCTTGTCCAGGTAGTGAGCTTGCTAAGCTTGAGGTTCTTGTCCTCCTTCACCATCTAACCCTTTCATACAGGTAATTTTAAATTTATATCCCCCACCAATTAATCACTATATCAGTATTAGAAAAAGTTAAAATAATTGTACCAAAAGTGGTGTTTAATTCTTTCATTAATTTTCAATTTTCAACTTAAGTTCGACTTATTTGGTTCATGATCCAAGTTTAATGAATCAATTACCGAATCGAGTCTCGAACTATTTTCGAGTTGGCAGTTCATTGAAAGCTCTATTAGACACCAAAATGGATATAAGCAAGTGATTTGGTTCAAGTGGTTGTCTTACAAGGATAAATTGTTCGAAGAAAGAACTCGTAATTAAATTTTGACTGAAACAATCATTCATTATATTTACCAAAAGATTGAGACAAAAAAGAAAAACAAAAATGGATATTATTTTCATTTTTAACATCTCCAGTTTTTGTGGATATGTGAACTTCTTTATTAGATGAAATTTAAGAGGCTAAGATTAATAAATATATATTGTCACGAGCCAGAAAGTAAACGATGATGAAAACAAAATCTTATAACTTATCGCTCAAGCTTTTATTGATATAGTCATGGTTATATAACACCTCAACAGTTTATAATATAGATCTTATGAATTACTCACCTTTAACAAAATTGTTTGTCTCCAATCTAATCAAGTGATTTAACTCAAATGGTTAATGAGTTCATAAGACGAATTGTTCGTGAAAACCTTAATTTAATCAAACTTTATTTACCTTTCAATTGAACAGCACATTACTACAGCTCTTTCCTTTAAAAACCGGAAAGCTAGAAAAAAAATAGTTTGTCTCTTACTGAGTATCTGTCACTTGGCCATAAATATATTTGAACATTTATTGATAATGGTGATCCTAATTAGTTACTTATTGTAGGATAGTGTTCCTTAAGATGTGGAAGTGGTCCTTCCTTGTAGTTGAATGAATATAGGGTATCTTTCTTGGATTGTATATTCCAATATATTTTAATTAGTTAAAGAAAATAGTGAGTAGAGTTGGGACCTCAATGATCATGTATTTCATACATGTGCGTGGCATCCATGCATGTTAATATTTGCCAAACGTTTCCTTAACACATCATTGCAAATGTCATTTGCTAGTGAACAAAATATAGGTGTATATAGGGTTGGGGTTGGGAATAGGTCAGGTCGGCCTACAAGGGTCTACGACCTGGTCTGTTTATTAAAATGCTTAATACCAATTTTTGCCCCCTAATTTTTACGAAGTTACGATTTTGGCCCCCTACGAAAAAAACTACAAAACTGTCCTCTAAGTTTTGCAACTGTAGCAGTTTTGACCCCTAAAGCCAATTTTTTTGCACCTGCATGAATTTAAAATTAAAAAAAAAACACGTGGCACCTCAATTAGGGTGCCACGTTAGCGTAGACCGAGTCAAAATTGGTCTTGGGGGCCAAAATTGTCACATGTGTAAAACTTAGGGGGCGGTTTTGTAGTTTTTTTTCTTAGGAGGCCAAAATCGCAACTTTGGGAAAGTTAGGGGGCTAAAACTGCTATTAAGCCTTATTAAAAAGGCTAGGCTTAGACTTTTAAAAAAGCCTATTTAAGTAAATAGGTCAGACTTAGGCTATCAAAAAAGCCTACGAAGCGTAATAGGCCGGCCTATTTATGCATGTTATTAATTTTTTATTTATTTATAATAAAACATAATTTATATTAAACATAAAAATAAAGAAACAACTCAAATAATGAACTTTTTAAATAGGCTTTAAGGCCTTATAGCGAAATAGGCTTTTAAGGCGTTATAGTGATAGACAAGCCTTACAATGAAATAAGCTTTAAGGCCTATTTAGCCTATTTAAAAGTAGATAAAATGAAAATGTTTAATGACTATAATAATAAATAGACCTGTAAATAGGCTTTCAGGCCAGGCCAGACTTTTAAATAGGTCAGGCCATGCCAAAAAAATAGGCCTATAAAAGGCCATAGGCCAGGCTCAGACTTGCAAATTTTTTCGTAGGTCAGGCTCGGGCCTATCAAAGCCTGGCCTGACCTGACCTATTCCCAACCCTAGGTGTATAGATCTCTAAAGGTTTGGTGCAATGTACAAACGATTTTCAACTCGAGAGGTAATGGTTTCAAGCCCTGTTATTATTTTTTAGAGAAGTAATGGTAAATATTTATAAAAAGTTTTGTCTTACTTTGAACTAGGTTTCATCCTCTCAACCTAATTTTCTTTCTACCAAACAAAATATAGGCATATAAATATGTATTCGAAATATTTAAGCAAAATTTTGCTTGGTTGAACTCTTTCTATAATTACCACTACACTTAACTAATGAATCAACTTATATTTTTTTATATGTGTATGTATTTTATATTAATTGTCCTTTGAGTTCACAAGCAAACTTGGCCGAGAATAACTCAAAACCTCACACTAGTAGGACCCTCAATCATAAATGGTTCATCTATAGTTTCTATGTTGATTGGCTGCGGTGAAATTTTGATCCATTCATAAAGTCAAGACAATCGTAATCATTTGATTAATATTGAACAATTTAAATTTTAAGCTTCACATTTGTATATTGAAATTTGAACCGTTTAACATCAATCCAACGATCACAGTTCTTATAAATGTGTAAGTGTGCCAAAAACTTGTAAGAAGGGAATTCGATTTAGAAAGTTGTACTCCATCCCCACACTTGTATTCCTTCGCCCACAATTTTCTATAAAATTCAAGTTTGCCCCAACACTTTCTTTTGTAGATAAACGAAATGTCAATAAAACTTTGTAAAAAAAAATGTCAATAGAACTATATTATGTACACAAATTACTATTTTTCAATATGATTACCTATGAGAATTTTCTTTCGTTTTCAAGCTCTCAAGGCACCAAATATTCCATTTTCTTTATTGTGATTCTAAGATTACAAATAGAATGGACTGTAATTTTCCTATCTCCATATATATGTAAATTGAGACAACCTTATCAAATTAATGAAAGGAATGCTTGTGGAACCAAGGCAAACTCCATGATGCTAGTGTATAGTCAAATTTTAAATCAACAAGTTTAACTCGACACCACACGTAGCTCTGCACAATCACACACCACACTACATTTCACCATGTCCTTACCACACAACTTCGTAACACACGGATAAAGTTTGTTTCACGTCTCTTCTCTTATATTGCCCCTCTATTCTTCGACTATTATTTTTGTTTTAAACCTATCAAATTATATATTTTGCAATTGCAATGTTCAATTATATAGTTAGTGCCCTTAATATCAAATTTAAAAGAATATTTTAAATTTTGATACACCATTTCAAGTATTTGAATGGTTTACCAAATTTATATCCCTCTTTTCCATGTTATAATTTATTTTTGCAAGAACATTGACTCATTTTATGTGTCAATATTTTACAATATCAACAAAACATTAACTAGTTTTTCTATTATACCCTTAATCATCCTTTTCAATTTTTTATGAATAAGAATAGAGTAAAAGTAGTCCAAAAGAGTGTATAATATTTTTCATAAAACCTATAGTATTAATTGTATTTTTTTTAATTTATGCTTCAAAATCTTAAAAGATTAGTATAATATGAGACATAGGAGGTATCATTTATCCATTAAAAAAGAAGAGGTGTCATTTAAAATATCAATTCCAATGATTTGAAAAAATGTCTCGAATTGATGTGTTGCTAAAAGTGTCAAATTTTGTACTCATCCATGTTTTGATGGTGTTGCTTTAGGTGGCAAGTTGTGGGAAATGGAGATGGAATTCAATATGGTCCTTTTCCTGTGCCAAAACATGGATTACCAGTAAAGATAACTCTAAAGAAGAGTTAGATATATTATTCAGGATAATCAGAAAATGACATGCAATTTGTAGAATATGTCAGGATAATCAAATTTATTTTCTTTCTAAGTATTATTTTGTTGTAGAGATTCTTTTCCCATTTATAGGCCGAATGAGACAAAGCTAGTTCCCATTGGCTGCATTATGCATGGCCCATGTATGCATAAACATTATGTTTGTGCAGAAAGTTTCTGTAAATAAATTTATAAAAAATGTGTATAAAATTGTAAATATCACTCTCCATTTTATAATATTTGTCGCATTGGACTATTTCATGCATACTAAAGAAATATGATAAATGAAAGAAAGAGAATGATGAATTTACTCAATTAAACATATTAATTATTAATGTATTTTCAATATCATAAATGTAAAATGAAAGAGCAATAACTTGATTAGATGATACAATAGAAAAATAAGCAATTAAAGTTGATGTTCGAATATTATAAAATATCTTATAATATATTTTATTTTTATATTAATCTAGAGTATCTCTTAGCATTAGATTTATTTTGATTTGGTAATTGAGTCTATGTATCCCTGTAAATAAGAATTAGCATTGAGTCATATGTATCGCGCTACTATTTAGTCATTATCGATAATATTCATAGCTCTTATTTTTCTAACTTTCTTTTATCTAAAATCTCATAAATTCATTGAGTCAAAAATAAAAAAAAAACTCATAAATTCTACATGATATCTGGAACATATTTCGATTCTCCTTGAATACCATCGTCACTATTTTGTTGTTGAATTCCCAAAAGGTTGGGAATATAATAAAAGTTTCCACCCTTGCTTTTTCACGAAGTTTTTGTCGTAACCCACCATAACCACCGCTGTCGTAACCAGTTTCGACAATGTCACTCAACCACAAGCCTCACCTCCCTCGACCTGGTCGATCTGCAAAATCCCGTGATCAAACTCATCACCACGCACTTGTACACGCCTCTCATTCTCACGCTACAAAATGTTATAATTGTTTTAGTCTGGCACCACAAAC
>Ga0315915_1002926_pt1 | contig 21735 bp, 7 predicted proteins | sample MpolbnodulesMG_FD_207738 | JGI IMG/M metagenome (GOLD analysis project Ga0315915, IMG submission 207738) | Medicago polymorpha root nodule microbial communities from Los Angeles, California, United States - branched nodules | ecosystem: Host-associated > Plants > Roots > Nodule | place: USA... | reverse complement strand
ATCCGTGCCCGCGGGTATCCGTACCCGTTAATAAATTAAGTAAATTACTAAAATATCTATGTGTATATATAAAATAACTTCGAATGCATATGAATATTTGGATGTTTATTTGGATTTTAGTCCTTTAGTGCTTTTATTTGGAGGTTTTTTATACTTTTTGAATGCTTATTTGGATGTTGGTTGTTTTTATCCTTTTACTATGGTATGATAAATTTGCTTGAGATTATGTAAGAATCATGATTTTTGTTGGATTATGGTATAAATTATGAAATTTGAATGAAATATGTTATGTATGGATCTTTAAAAGTTGAAGTTTGTAGGTAATTAAAAAAGTTTTTTTAAAAAAAATAAAAAATAAAAAATCCATGGTACCCACGAATATCCGTGGGTATCTAAATACCCGTGGATTACCCGTATAGAGATACCCGCACGGATACGGGGACGGGCACGGGTACCATAATTATCCAACGGGGCGGGGACGGATATCATACTACCCGTACCCATGGATACCCATTGACATCCCTAGACCTAACTTCTCCTTAAAAATGTAGAGAAGTTGGAAAAAAGCCGAGTCAAACGATACCTTAATCTCCCACAACGGCAATGTAGAAACAACTGAATTTAGGATTATTTTTATTCTTACAAAATAAATATAAAATAATATAAAATAAAATATAGAATATAGTATTTGGATGAGGTGGCACTCTCCAAGTTTAAGGAATTAGGAAATTACCAAATTGCCCCTCCTAAGGGCAAAATTAGAAATTCAAATGACATCAATTTTATTAAATAGTTAATAGATAAAATAAAAAGGAAAAAGAAAAACATACTTTTTTTTTAAAGAAAACTGACGACAAAAATATTGAAAAATTATGGAGAAACAATTTCAATCGGGAGCTATAAAAGCAATCAGAATATTTAAATCTAAAGTAAGGATAGAAGTAAGGTTTATCCTATCATACTTATTGTTGTTTCACTAAACAATAGATTTAAATATGATAGCATAAGTTTATCATATTTTATCCCCTATCATGTGCACCATATGTGCATGCCTATGATTTTTCAACACATCGCTTTCTTTCTATCCTTTTTTAAAGAAATGTTGACAATGACGCCAAAAACTTGATATCCCTACAAGTGCATGGTTTTATCGTTGTAATAAAATATCAGTCACACAAAAACTTGCGTTCCTCAAGGTTAATTTTTTCTCAAAAGTAGGCAATTAAAAGATATTTTTGGATGTTTATAAGATGAGTGATTTGGAAATACTTGAAAATATGTTGTAAATATGCAATGATAAAAATGTATTGTTGGAACCATTGGAGTTCATCATTACAATGAACTTTCTAAATCCTATATTCATTTATTTTGTCTTGGGAATTTAAGTCTAAGTATGAGATATTCTCTTTCGTATCAATTAATCTATTTCTAGTAAAAAGAATAAGGGCGGCTCACCAAAATGGAATCCTATTCTCATGGCCACCATGTTGGTGCGACATGTTAAGGCCGAATATCCATTAAATTCCAAAAAATCTTAGGCTATTCTCATGATTCAACCCTTTTGTCTAGCCTTAAATTCTCATCAACCTTCTTTCACTCTCTCTTACCAGAAGATTGCATAAATTTTGATAGGCAAAATTAAAATTATGGAAACAAAAGAATTAAGATTGTAATTATCTTGTCATATATGACTACTTTACATCATCCCAATACTATATGAGAAATACTCACTCATGACTCATCATAATGATGAGCATAACTAAATAAAATAAAGAAAAAAAATAAAGTCTAAGCTACTTCTATTTATAGCCTAAGCCTAAAAAATTCGAGAACCTTATGAGTTATAATACATTAAAAATGGTTTAAACACAATATCATGTAAGTTCTGCAAAAATAAAAATAAGGAAAATGCTAACCGATACCTCCGGAGCATTGGTTAAAAATACTAAAAAGAAAATTATATATTAGTTAATGCATTGAAATTGTATAATTGATTTATAAAATGTCAAAAATAGTTTCCTTTTATAGTAATATTTTCCTTTTTTGGTATCCTTAATCAGTGCTCCAGAGACACCGGTTAGCATGACCCTAAAAATAAAAACCACAAAGTCGTAGCCATCCATTATGGCTGATCGTAGCAACTAATCATTCAATGCTTTGATATTTGACTTCCTTGCTTCCTTGGTGATAATTTTGAGTTAAGATCCTCTTCATTTGTCAAAATAAATGTAGTATACAATTTGGAGAGAGATGGACACAAAAAAGAGATAGTGAATATTTTAGAGTAAACCACCAAATTGGTCCCTATCTTAGTACCAAATTCTCAATTTTGTCTCTTACACTATTAATAATTCAAAATGGTCCATGTCTTCATCAAACGTTTCTCAGATTGGTCTCTGACTCTATTAGTAGTTTTTTATTTTAAGTCATTAACGTACCAAATAAGATTCAAAAGGCATTATGTCATTAACCATTAAATAATATCCAAAAGACATTGAACCATTAACACTCAAAATACAAAACAACTAATTGAGTCAGGGACAAATCTGAGAAACATTTGACAAAGACATGGACCACTTTGAGTTATTAATAGAGTTATGGGCCAAATTGAGAATTTGGTACAAAGACAACGACCAATTTGATGGTTTACTCGAATATTTTAATTAAATAGGTTCCACCATCATTAATTAATTTATACTTTTTTTAAGATTTTTTGTGTCTTTATCTCTACAATTGAAAAAAATAAAGATAATTGTAAATGAAGAAGATCTTGACTCGATAATTTGGAGTGTTTAATCTATAAAACTTGAAGGTTTGCCGAGTGATTGCCCATTTGGCCATTAAAATGAGTCTTGATTACTCCATAATTTGTCTTGGTCAACAAGTCTCCACTGATTGAAGTCTTTAATTACCACCTTTTTGCATAATTACTTCACATCTCTCTCTCTTTTTTTTTATAAAAATAAAACGATATTCATTCATTCAAATCGATAGATTACATCAGATACAAACATCGCTAAAAACGTAAACGGTGAATCTGCGAACAAACTCACAACACTCAAGTTAATAGCATAAAATGGCAAAATGCCTACAAATAATATGATAAAACCTAAGTCACCGAAATTCACATGCTTCCGGATCTTCAACGTTAACGCCCAAATCATTGGTTGAATTTGTAATTGACTGATGCCGATCTTTTAATAGGAAATAAACGAACACCGCGACAAGACGCGAAATCAAACGTCGCACAAGACGACGAACGACACAACGTCGCACTTAGACGACGAAATCACCAAAAAAACACAATAAAAAAACTTGATATATGTGAAAACCACTTATTTAGATTGGAAGAAAAGGAAAAAAAATGTTGAGGGGTGATTCTAGGTCAAAAAATGACCTAAAACCACCCCTCCTCGATGAACGAAAAAGAAAGAAAGTATTACTTCATATATCTCTTGAAAATATCATTGAAAATGCATTAAAATATTGAGTTATCGACATATCTCCAACAACGGGGAGAAACTATGCACTATCCACATAATTAGCTTAACAAGACTACATTCTATAGACAACCTCATTTTGGCTGATACGATTAGTATTTGGCTATATACACTTAACTTGTAAAATATTTGTTAATACACTCAACCAATCAAACAAGCTTTTTACACAATTTATCCTTCTGTCATTTTGCTTTACTTTTTTGTCAAGCATTTCTTAGTTCAATATATAAATATAAAAAATTAAAAAAAACTCTTAACACTATGGTCAACAATCTTTGGAGTAGTTAAGATTGAATTTATAGTTGAACGACAAAGTTTATTCGTTAATGTAATCTTGTTTAAAAAACAAAATCATAGTTGAGAGTTATTGGCAAATACCTCAGCTACTTTTCAAGTTCGACAACAATAATAATTTTTTAATTTGTCACTTTCAATTATTAATGTGTTATTAGTGTTGATTATATTTTATAATTGTACAACTTCTAGTCCTTATTATAAGAAAGTTTTGATAGATTTTGTTGATCCTATTTATAAAAAAATGTCATAACTTATAATGTTTATTTATTGTTTAAACGATTTTCCAGGCTCTCATTTACACTGTGTTTGGTTGAGGTGAAATAGAGAAGAGAGAGAAAGTATGAGGAGAAAAAGGAGAGAAGTTCATAATTTCTCCTGTTTGGTTTCAAAGAGAAAGAGGGGAGAGAGATAAAAACACATGGGGCCCACATCTATTTTTATTCTCTCCAAAGTGAGAAGAATCCCACTTTTTTATTATTGTTCCATTAATGCCCTTGTAAAATTACTACAAGCTTGCAACATAGTTATGGACAAAAACAAATTGTAGGGGTATCATTGTACTTTAATAAATAATCAACACTTCTCCCTCTTTTATTTCTCTTATCTCTCTCTTATACCAAACAATACATCAAATCTACTCTATTTCTCACATACTTCTCTCTTCTCAAACTCTATCTTTTTCTTTTTTTTAAAAGAAAAGGTAGCTAGCAAAGAACTAGCATACCAAAATATATATTGAGATCAAGGAAACAAAATACAAAGGAGGGGGACATAGAACCAGAACCTCCCTAAAATGTAATAAACCTAAACTCAGGTAATCCTGTTTTGTTTCTTGCAATGAAATTTCTAATACAGTCAGGAGGTATAAGCCAAATCATAGGATGTGTGACATTTAAACCTAAAGAAGCCAAAGCATCAGCACAACTATTGCCTTCTCTATACACATGAGTTGCAATGAAATTCATAAAGGTTATTGTGCGCATACAATTCTCCCATCTGTTTCTTATTCTCCAAGGAACCTGAGACTTGTTTCTGATAGCACTTATGACCAAAGCTGAATCACACTCCAGCCACAAATTTTTCCAATGAAATTGATCAGCTAATTCTATGGCTCTAATAGCTCCCTGAAGCTCGGCCTGAAATGCATTCACACTGCCTACATTCTCAGCAAAACTTAAAAGAAAATCAGAGTTATGATTTCTAAAGATACCTCCACAAGCTGCAGATTGTTGAGTTGCTGAGCCATCTGTGTTGCATTTAACCCATTGAGGTGGAGGAGGCTACCAGATAACTTCAATGATCTGAGGGGCTCTAGGAGGATGAAGTGTAACATCAAATTTTTTAAGAATGACAAAGTTTGAGATGTTATTTGATGCCACGACTTTTGAGATATTACCACAAAGAGCTGTGTTGGATTTAACAGTTGCAAGAGAGCTTTTCCGGTGAATTATCTTATTTTGAAATCTCATTTGATTTCCTGCAAACCAAATTGAGTTTATAATATTGATCATTGTTGCAGTGATGATAATTTTGCACTGAGGATTCCAAGAAGCGTTGCAGATGGACCACATATCTTCCATTGACTGAAACTGCAGAGTTCTATTAATCATAGAAGCAAACCAACACCAAAGATTAACTGCATACATGCACTCAAAAAACAAATGGAAAGATGTTTCTTCCTGGTTACCACACAAAGAGCACATTGAGGGAAGTAAACAACCCCTAGCTGATAGGTTATCATCAGTTGGTAATTTGTTCAACATTAGCCTCCATACTAGCAAGGATTTTGAAGGTGGAAAGTCTTTAGACCAAATAATTTTTGCCCATTGTAAAGTAGGATAACGATGCTTCTTAAAGTTATATGCTTCCTTTAATGTCAAATCACCAGTAGAATTGTGCTTCCAAATCAGTCTATCAGGATGATTGTGAGAAGGAATAGTTACGTGATAAATAAGAAAGCTCAAGTTAGGTACAATCTGGTTCACCTCCTCCGAAATTTTCCAATGAAAATTATGACTGTAATGACATAGTTTTGAAGGAAACCTATGGATCTGAGATGGTTGAAGGTGCAAAGATTGAATGACCCCACTCCAGATAGAGGAAAAAATATGATGCTTGATGCATGTTGAATTCCTTAAAACCCTTCTTCTCAGTAAAATAGCCCAGTCCTCATCAGATTGCATAAGATCCCAACACATCTTCAGATTAGTTGCTTGGTTAAGATTGACAAGGGATCTAATTCCAAGGCCTCCCTCGTCATAATTCCCACAAACTTTCTTCCAAGATATTGTCACTAGCTTCCTTTTGTCTGTATCACCACTCCATAAAAAGTTTTTAATCCACTTTTCAATATCTCTTAAGAGACTTGTAGGCCAAGAAAATACAGACATAGTATGAATCAACATGCCTTGCACCACATATTTGATCAACTGAGCTCTGCCAGCAATAGATAACAAACAAGCTTTCCAATAAGCTAACTTGTTTTTAATCTTATCAGCTATGCATTGAAAATGGATTCTTTTTGGTTTACCTTTGAAAATAGGTGCTCCTAAGTAAGTGAATGGTAGAGTTCCAATAGAGAAGCCAAGTAACTGTACCATACTATTGAGTCTACCATGAGAAATTCCACCAGCATGAATGGATGATTTTCTGGTGTTTATAATTTGTCCAGAACAAGAGGCGTACCTGATGAACAAATCTCTGAGAGCTTCAAGCGTAGACATCTTCCCCTTGCAGTAAACCATTAAACGAAGCACATGCTTAATGTTTGAGCTTTCATATTAGTGGGTGTATTTATAAAAGTATTCAACAATTTACCAGGATTAACATGAGTAAACAAGGTTTGCAGCTCTCACTAAAATACTCCATTTCCATCATTCACTCTTTTATTTGGTGAAATGCATATGAATTTGGAAATGGAGTCCATCGTTTTGGAACTATTCCATATAAATTGGTGGGATTCACTTGTATTTCACCAAATAAAAAAGAGTTGGTGTTGCTATCACTACTTCTTTCAAACATTCATTCTTTTATGAATGAACGTCCATTTCAGTCCCTCACATAAAATGCAGATTCCAAGTTGGTCATCGACAAAAAAGATCCTTCTTAGTCCCTTACAAAAACAAAACGGGCCAAAATAGTCTAGAAAGCAATATCAACCATTAAACTATATTGCAAGTGGAAAAATATAAGCCTAATAACGGTTAAAAAAATAAAAAAAATAATTCAGTTGGAGAAAAATATTGACAAAAGGACTAATGTGGCCCTATTTACTTTTGTAAGGAACTAAAGAGAGACGTTTTTTTGTCGAGGACTAATCTAGACTCCAATTTTTTTTTTTTGAGGGGTCAAAATATGTCTTCACTATTCATATAGTAAAATGCAAGTGGATCCTACCATTTTGGAAACGGACCACCAATAAATTGGTGGGAATCAACATGAATTTCACTAAATAAAAAAGTTAATGTCTGGACGAGAGTATAAGAGGGAGTGTTGTTAGCACTATTCATAGTAAATAAATCAAACATTTTTTTTATGAAATAAATATACCAAACTTTGTTTTTGACAATATAAATATACCAATTTTGATAAGGGTAATCTAGAAAAATAATATCAATATTGTAAAATGTAAAATATATTTATCATTGTCGATTTTTTTATCTATTTGTTTTTTAATATATGTGAAATGATGAAATATACTCCATGTATAGTGCTAACTTACATATTTATTTCATCGATTTTTTTATCTATTCGTTTTTTATCATTGTCGATTTTTTATGAACTTTTGATTTTTATTATGAATTTAAGTGTTTTATTTATTTTTTAATTAAGTAATTGTGCTTAAATGATTGATGAGTTTCATTAAAGAACGAATCGTTTAGAATAGTCTGAGATCAATTCTTGGATAAAACAATTTTGTGTAAGATTTTACTTATATTCCAGCTAAACTTCGGTTTTCTATGACCCCTTTCATCTAAAAATCAAATGTTTAACACAAAAAAAAGTGGTTTATATGAATCTTAATTTGGACACTTGTTAACATTTTCCTTTTTTCCTTGATCTATTTAAACTCCTCTTCATCTAACTTACATACACCATCAATTTTGGTTTGTTAACTTTGGAGTGCTATCATCCATGTATAGCTTTTGACATTTTTATTGATCGGGTTGAAATACCTCTCTAATATATTTTGATTAAAAAACAATTACTAAGTCTAATATACACACTCAATATATCGTTGAATAATCTAATGAGAGACTTGTTTATTTCAACATTATCTGATGTTTGAACACTAATATACTGCTGTATTTATTTATTTGTATTTACCGTATCTGTAACAATTTACTATCAATTAGATAGGTCTGAACATAATGCTACAAAACCATAATTGTTGAAATAAATTTTCTCTGGAAGGAAAATACGTGCTTCCGACTTGGTATTAACTATCTGTCTCCATATTTATTTTCTTGGTTAAATTTACAGTTCTTAAGATTAATGCACGGGTGAATCCAATGCTTCCTGCTATCAATACGTATCTTACTCCAACTAACACTTACAGTAGTAACTTTTTTGAAAGAAACAAACACTGTAAAATTAGATTTTGCTGACTTCAATCCGTACGAAAACAACTAATCATTATCAAATTATTTCGTTATCTACATAAATCGAACTATAGTATATATCTCATTCAATTTATTTATTTAACAAACTCAATTTTAACTCAAATTTTTACAAATTAATTATCAAAAATATAGGTTAAACTATTTTCTAGTTTCAGTTTATTCAATCAGATATACGTTTCTTCCAACTTAATTAAAAGTCATAGGATTTGAATTTAGATAGCCTTGCGAAGACATAAATATTTAAGAAAAAGAAATAGTAAATGATAATGACTGTCTTTAAGGTATTGGTTAAAGTATTAAAATTAGTAAGTTTCTATAAAAAAAAGTAGTGTAATTGTTGCTATGACAAAAGTAAAAACTTATATACTCCATCATATTTTATTTATAAGAAACAATTGATTTTTTAGATACATTGAATAATTAATATATCTAGTATGAAATACGGACCAAACACATAAATTATTCAATGAATTTAAAAGGTCAATTATTTCTGATAAATAAAACCGAAAGAGTATTAGCAAGACTAAGTTTCTATTAATAAATTATTTAACCAATATTTTTGGAGCACCGATTACCACACCCAAGAAAAATGGGAAATGTTAACTTGTGCCCTTAAGGCACTAGTTAAAAAGTCAAAAGTGGAAATATTTTGTTATAATTAATACATTTGAATTTAATTTTTTTACTTTTAGTTAATTAAATGCACAAAATTTAAGAAACAATTTCTACTTTTGGGTTGCTTAACATGTGCCTTAAGGGCACAAGTTAACATGACCTAAGAAAAATATATGTACAAACAATCTTATTTCTACGTCACAAATAGAAAGGAGATAAGAAAGTAAATTCTTTATGGGAAAGAGTTCACACAAAAGCCAAAAATAAAAGAAATTAATAAACGCCGCTTCAATTTAATATCCACTTAAAGACCTAGGGGGCGTTTGTTTCATGGTTACAAATTGAATTCCCTGGAATCTAAGATAAGAATTATTTATTCCCATGTTTGGTAGACATGCACACAAAAATGTTCCGGAGAATGAATTATTCTCGGCAATTTTGTTTTACATTATACTGCATTGTTTTTATTATTCCGAGCAAAAAGGGTGGGTTTTATTTATTCCCAACGGTTAACATCCTTTGTGTTTTGAAAGACCATTTTTACCCTCTAAATAATCGCAGTATACCCACGTTTACTTTGGTACATATCCACTACGTTTTTTTTTAAGAACATATCCACTACGTTATATACCAATTTATGTGCCACCCAGAATTTTTTTCTTCACTGCACTGATTTTGCCATGGAAAAAGATCATACAACTTTTAATATTTGTTGTTTTTGATTGGATGTTAGTAGACAGTGGACTTTTATTGGAACAATAAATGTCATATTGTTTTTTTTATTATTACAAAAGTCATATTAGTTTGATTGCATCAATAAAAGAAAACATAGATGAATTGATGCTTGAAATAAAACTATCAAATATGCTAGTTTAGATTCTTTTTGATGAATTGCAGGTTTAGATTGTTCACTGATATGAACAGTAATAATATGAAATAATAGAGAAAACTGAAGACACGTCTCTTTTACCAAAATATGATATAAGGGTATTTTGATAATTATATATATATATATATATATATATATATATATATTTTAAAAATAATTTCCAGGAATTCAAATTATCAACCAAACATATTTTTTTAACATTCCTTGGAATAAAGTTCACACCTTATATTATGGGGGAAAGGTTAATCCTGAAAATAATTTTGGTAACCATGAAACAAACGCCCCCTTAATGTCTTGTTACAACGAATTGCCTACGGGAATGTGAATGCAAGTTGAGTAAGAGGATTTTTGTAGTAGTCCTCTCTCCAAAATGAAATAACAAAAGTATTAATAAGTATGGTCATGCTAACTTCTGTCTTTACGATACATGTTAAGCAACTTAAAAGCATATTCTATCCGTTTTAAATTATAAGCAGAAAAAAAAAATCATACTTATTAAGAAAACTAAAACATAATAATTTGGAGTATATTTTTTTATGTTTTCTTTGGAATAAGTTTCATGGGAAGATGTAAAAACAATTTTTATTGGCCAGAGCCGTCCCTGTGAAACTGGAGGCTCGACTATCATAGTAAAAATAAGCCCTTAATAAAATAAAATAAAAACAAATTTTTTAAAAGATTAATCTTCTATTTAAACTGAAAATAACACTCGTATAGTTATTATTAGCCACCGAAATCAAAATTAGCAATTATTTTTAGTAAAGACATGTTTTTTAACTTAGAAATAGAAACTTGGAATTTGATTTTTTACTTAGAAATTGAAACATGAAACATGTTTATTTTTGTTTTTTGAGTGGGGGCGAGGATATTGAACAATAATTTTTTTCTTGAGACCCATCACTTTGGGAGGCCCAGCTCGGTTGAGCTCTTTGCACTCCCCAAGGAAAGACCCTGTCATTGGCTATTGATTATGGAGAAAATGTAAGAGAGAGAAAATTAAATGTAATTTGCATTTAATTTCATGAGAATAAACATAAGTTTTTCTTGAAAAAAATGGTTTTTTTTTTTAAAACAAGAATAAATAGGATAAAAGTTTATCTTTTGTGCTTACATTTTGGGATAAAGAAAATGAGTTTTTTTGCTTACATTTTGTGACGTAAGGAGTATATTTTGTCTTAAATTTTGTGCATTCAATTAAATAAAAATAAAAAAATTAAATTCAAATGCATTAATTACAATAAAATATTTCTAATTTTGATTCATTAAGAGTACAAGTTAGCATTTCTCTAATAAGTAGTAATAATTCAAAAGTTAATATACATGGTTTAAAATTTAATCCACATGTATGATGCATTAACTTTTTAATTATCCTTTTTATTTATATTTAAGAGCGTAAGATTTCCTCTGATGAGTCAAAATTAGAGTATACAACTTTCGACGGTAGTAAACTTTTGAGAGAATTCTAACTTATGTATTCTTTAAAAAAAAAAAAACTTTCATATATGGTGAATTAAAGGAAATGATAAAAAAAATGTTCTAATAACATTTGTTAAAAAATTATATATAATAAATATGTTTCGAAAGATGTGTAATTGATGTTCTAAAAGTCTAAGAAATATCTATCTTTTCAATATATAAATTTTCATTTTTTTTAACGCTTTCACAATTGTTCTAAGAATGTTTGTTTGTATGACTCATTGTTTAAATATTTTGATCACTTCATCCAAATTCTTAATACTTAGCTTATGTTTGGTATCATGGTGGTATGTCCAAATCACGGTGATCCACTTTAATTTTTCAACAGCTACACTTTGTAGTTTCTACAAAATCACGGTGGATCACAGTGATTCTGACATATCTACCCTAATACCAAACACACACTTAACCAATTTATCAAAGTATGTTCTAAAATTTCAATTGAATCAATATCATCAGTAGTTTCTTTTTTTTAGGGAGTATCATCAGTAGTTGTTGATCATCTTCTTACGTAACAATTTTATTAAAAATAGAAGCATATATTGAAAGAAACTTGTGATTGATATGTCCGTAAAAGAGGGATTTGAAAGGGTATGGGATCTTAAGTGAAAGAGAGATCTTTTTTGTGGGAATTTTTGATTTTGAGAGTGTTGCTCCAGGCTTTAAAGAGACCGACCTTCTCTAAAGGTGTAGACTTTGAGTTTGGAGCAATGGTTCATCCAGCATTTATTCAGTAAAATCAACTTATAATTTCCTTCATATGAGAACTAGTGTGGTGGACTAGAGGTTAGAAGAAATTGTGCCACTTCTTTTTAGGATGTGGGAATCTTGGTCTCCTCTCAAGGTGATTATTTTCTCTTGGCAACTGCTTCAGAATAGGATTTCGACAACAAAATCTATTTTCTAAGAGAATTATAGTTGATCATGAGGGTATTTCTTGTGTTTTTTGTAATGAGTTTGTGGAGTTGGTTAGTCACCTTTTTGTTAGTTGTCCTTTTTTAGGTCAGGTGAGGTATCATGTGTTCAGGTGGTTAGGGTGGGAGTTTGTTTTACCTTCAGATTTAGCAAATATTCTTAGTTTTATGTTCAAATTAGGTGGGGAGAGAAATGAGAGGCTTGGTTTCTTATTAATTTGGCAAACTGTTGTGTGGTCCTTGTGGAGATCCTGAAACACTCACATCTTTTTGGGGAATGAGACATTTGAGATTCAGTTGGTGGATATTGTTAAATTCACCTATTAAAAGTAGTTTTTAGGAAAATATTCAGGTCACACATGTTCCTTCTATGAGTGGGATCATGAACCCATTATGTGTTGGCACCATTAGTGACTTATGGTGGATTTGCCTTGGATTGGTTGATTGAGGGGTTATGTTTCTAGTTTTGCTCTTGTTCGGCAGTGATTGTGTTCATGATAGGAGTTTAGTAGGTTTTCCGTTGATGTTTTAGTTTTCGCTCTTATTTTTTAATGGAAGGGATTCTATGTGTTTTTATTATTGTTTGACTTTTGAGTACTTCTTGTATTCTAATTTCTATGTGGTTGTATTCTTGCAAGAGATTTCTCCTTTTTATTTATAATATATATTTGTCATTTAAAAAAAAGAAGGAATTTTTTTTAGAACCACCCCTATTAGTAGTCTGATTTGTAAGGCTTGAAATCTTAGGTGGCATTTACGCTTGGGGTATGAATATGGTCAAAATTTCTCATGATGGAAAAATGTCTTTTGACCCCAAAATGTATCAGCGGTTTTTTTTTTTAAGTTATACCCCTACGTCCCATAATAACTGAGCCATTTGTAAAAAAATAGTCTCAGAAAAATTGATCCATTTCACTTTTCAATACAATATTAATTACTTTTTTCTAATTATAACACTGATTAATACTACTTTCACCACTCCCAATTCAATATATTCTACTTTGCATTTATGATAAAGAATAATACACCAATAGTTGATAAGGACACTCAAAACCTTTTTTTTTCTCTCTTTCACTTGTACACTTTTTCTTAATCAGTGTGAAATGAGCCAAGAGCTCAGTTAAAATAAGACGGAGAGAGTAATATTTCTTCACTTTATATTTAAAGAGAAATGCTAGGAAAATGTTTCTTCCCTTTCTAAAATTTATTTTATTATTAAATGAAAATAATGTAGATTTTATATTTTAGAAATGAGTCTTATATAAAATGGTGAGACTGAAATAGATTTCAACCAAAAAAAGTTGAATATTTGAGAGAGTTTTGTTAGCACTATCATATTTAAGTCTTGCTAACGAGAGCCACAGAGACAGTGATTAAGGAATTGATAAATAAAAGTTTTGTCTTCAAAATATAAATTGTTATATTTGATCAAGTAATAGTTATACGATTTTTTTATAAAAAAAACTTATTTATTTTAGTTGTTTAAACAATACCCTAAAACATTTTCCATAATGTATTAAGGTGTGAATTGACAAAACACTAAAGTGGCGTTCACATACATTGGATTGTTTCAATACTACAGAAAGAGTACTAAACCTTTTTTTTTTTAAGGAAGTACTAAACCTTTTGAAAAGTACATCAAAGTTTGACACATTTCCTAGCTTTGCCTTCTCTATATTCTACTTGACGCACACATTTTTAAGTCAATTTTCCCCTTTCTTTTATATCCATTCGGAAATTGTCCTTTCAACAAACAAAAAAATCTCTAGAAAAATTTGGCCATTCGATATTTAAAGTGATCATAATATCATTGTCCCTTCAGTTTCATAGTGGTATTTATATCATAGACCTTTCGATTTACGAGTGGTTTTAATGTCAAATTTGTTGTTCATGAGTTCTACCATATTTAAGGGTATAATTCTAGAATAGATATTACATTACAATGAGAGTCGGATACAATTCTGACTGAGATGTTTTATCATAGGGACATCCTCGTTAATAGTCAGTTTGCACAGTTTTGGATAGTTCGACAAAATTTATTGAAAAGATAAATCTAGTATGCAACTCAACCAATAATATCTGTGACAAAAGTATTTTCAAATTAATTACATTTCAAAACAATAATTTTATGAAGTTTCTTTTCTCTCATGTCAATAAAAGAAATTACTAGTTTTGGTTCCGCTATTCTTGACTTAAACAAACCATTTCAGTTTTAGGGATATCACTTTAAACGGTGATATTTTTCTTCACTATGAAAAAGTTGTCAATATTTTGAAGGATGATATTCCATTGGTGCTTGAAACAGATGAACAAGAAGAAAAAGATATCAAAAAGACTAAAGAATTAACCCTGTGGAATGGAAATGATTATATATGAGACCCACCTTGATTTAAACCAAAAATAAAGTGAATATTTAAGAGAGTGTTGTCAGCACTACTCATGCAAGAATTATATCCTTAATAGACTTTCTCATGATTGGTATGATTATTATAGTGCACATGAGATACAAAATATTTCACATGAAATTATCACTAAAGTTATGGCTTTAGATGAGCGGTTTCAAGTAGTTGTTATAATAGACAAACTACCTCCTGATAAGTGCTAAATATACTTAAATTCCATTATATTATTTAGGAACTTATTCACGTGCTTCTTTTTTCAAGAAATCTCATAAAATTCTTCCAATTCATTGTAAATATTAGATAGTTAGATTTTGAATACTAGCATAGCTACTATGATCATTTTCCATTTTAGTTTTAGGTTATATGATCAAGGAAGGCTTGGAGTATAAAAAACAAGAATTGTGAATATAAGACAATTCTTAAGCAAGCTTGGAGCAAGAAATTAGCGAGCCAAGTTAGATAATTGAAGGAAACATGTGATGGAGATCTGAAGTAGATTGAAACCGAAAATTTTTAAACAAGAATTTATGGTTGCAGTTTCTTTAAAGTAGATTTATTTCCACTTTTTATGTTACAAAATCTACTATTTTACTTTTTTTTTCTTTTAATTAGATTTATTTAAATGAGTACTCAAAACCTATGACAATAAGACAATTGCATACTATTTGAAGACGAGTGATTCAATTCACCTGTCTAAAAGACAATTATTTTTTTTGTCTTGCTTGCCATTCAAATCAACCAAGATCGTGACAATCACTTAACAAACCAACCATCTCCACCGTAGTAGCTACTTTCATGTTGAAAAGTATGTTATTCCGCTTCAATGAAATGCACAAACTATTGATAACTAAACTATATGAGATTTTTTTTTATAGTAAAAATAGCAAGTTCATATTTATTTAGACCTTTTTTGGAATCATCCTTAAAATAAAATATGCTCTTTAAATAATGACCATTATTTTAAAATGTGAAAATCCATTATATTATATACAGAACAAATTAGACTAATTATTAGGTGGAACTTGGCTATATGTATGTTTTATGCAAAGTAAATATGTCAGATGTCTTGTGGATGAAAAGAGATAATATTTGGTGCTGCACTACATCATACATGTCAATCTTGTCTTGTAAGAAAAGTTAAGTCGGTTTGTGTAAATACATATATTATACAATACTCATGTACATCACTGTATTTTCGGTTGAAAGGTTGATTACATTCATATACTTCACCCAACAATAGTAAATGAAGATGAAAAAACCAAATGTGTGAAAACTTAATATTGTGAGTGCAGGGTATGGAACCCCACAAAATTAAATTCAACACGTCTAATAGGTATATATGCATAATGCTCTGTCCAAAACATTACTTTAAAAATCATTGACAGGTCTTCATTAATGATCAAAATTCTGTTGCACTAATATTACTGTCTATGTATACTAGATTTTTTTTGGTGGGGATGGTTTCATGACTTTTACGTTATTTGTTTTTTTTTGTTTTTGGAATAGGATTCAGACATTAATTAAGTATATATAAAAAATTTATATATAATATACAACAGACAATAAAATTGTTTGGAGGTTGAAAGGCATTTAGCAAATGAGGGATCTAGCAAATGATAATAATATATTTATCTAACATGTGCAACATTACACATTTAAAACAACTAATAGTAGGAATTTATTTTTGAAAAATAACAATTATTTATTCAAAAGTTTTATATTTAATAATAAATGTACAAGTTCAAATACAAAATTTCTATTTTAAACTTTCTAACATGTGCAAATTTGCACATGATAGAAAAACCCATATAGTAAAGGTAGGTCTCACAAACAGAAAAAAGTTTAGTCATGGATTGAGATTCAAAACTTGAGAACTCTTTTTCCTTTGTTAAACCTTAGTCATCACAACTTTTCTTCTTCTTAATCTACCAAAGAGAGTGATTTACGGTAAATTTTGACTTGAAATCATCCATCCAAATTGTTTTTCTTTCTCTTTTAGTTAAATAAGTGACTTTTGATATATTTTCAACTTCCTTTTCGTTGGTTTTGTGATTTCGTCGTCTAGCACGACTTTGTTTATTTTGATTTACCGTCTTTGTGCAATGTGTTTTTGATTTTTCGTCTTAGTGCTACATTTATTTGATTCAGGTTAAAATATTAGCTTTAATCAAGAGCAGATTCAATCGATGAATTGTGTCGTCAACGTTGCAAAATCGGAAACATGGGTATTTTGGTGGCTTGAATATAATCATATTTATGGGCATATGTACTATGTTGTTTTATGCTATTAACATGAATGTTTTGAGTTTGTTCGCATATTCATCTTTTTTATTTTTAACGATTTTGAATTTGTATTATATCGATGTACTTTATCAATTTGAATGAATGAGTATCATTTATTTTTGTCAAAAAAATAATAATATAGTAAAGGTGGTTAGAAAAAGCTCAAAGTATCAAACATTTGTCTCGTGTGTAAAATAATATGACTGATAGTCCGTAAAGAATGGTCGTAAGTCCGGGAAAAAATGACATTCCAACATGGACACGAACATAATAAAAGAATTTTAGTAGAAAGTGAACTCAAATTCTCACCAATTGTGTTATAGAGAAAAGAGATGGTGAATGGGTCAAAAAATAGAGAAAGTGATTATGGTGAGTATCTTTCGCAGCAAGCCGCAGTATTGTCGTGGTCTTGAACTTCGGGTAAGCTAGCCTTTAATATGATGGTCGGAATGACTTTTTGAGACTGAAATAATATTTAATTTTTTTTAATGAAAATGTTATGTAATTCATGTACAATTCAAAACAAGTATAGTTACCAGTAGCAATAGTAAATAATTCATGAATGTTTTGATATGAATCTTAAAATGACTGGAAATGAAATAACGAAGAAATAAATTAATGGGCTGTGTAGCGGTTTAAAAATTTGAGGGTTGTTCGAAAATTATGAAGTCGTCACCAAAGTTTATTAAAATAGGAAAAACCTTTTAAAGTGAAAAAAAATGGTCTTGTAACCAGATTTTAGGTTTGGGAATCGATTATGCATATGGAAGGTATTAGCATCCTACGACATCCGTTAAAAAACGGTTACATGTAATTAATTGTGCAAATTATTGTTAACTTTAAAAATATTTATTTCTCCTTTTTATTAAATGTGAATAAAAAAAAATTAAATATCAAGCTGAAAATGTAATGTATTTAATTAGAGAAAAAAATGTTTTGTTATTATTGTGCTCGACAAGAGTTTGATCTTTCTCCTACGTATCTCCTGGTGCGATGGAGAATTCAAAGCTATGTAGTTCTGGGATAGAAAATGTTTGTTTGTTGATTGATTTTAAGAAAATACTTTTGTTGTGATTAAATGCTGTTAAAAGATATTGTTGATTTGATTAAGTAAAAAAATGGAGTGTGAAAAGTTGATTGTGGTGAGTTTGTTGATTTGTTTTAGAAATGAGTTTTAGAACGATCAAGTTGTACAACCTGTATCCTGACAACTCAAAGATTAAAGAGATGCACATCCAATTAACCCTCTTAAAGCGGTTTATTTAACTTATATTTCTATTTTATTATTACTTAGAACACTTAAATTTTTTTAACGTTGCATTCGGTTAGTTGAGGAAACAATACAATGGATTAGAGGAGAAAAAATACAAGAATCAAGTGATATGGTAATGAGAAAAAAGGGTTATCTAATTCTAAAACATATTGCTAGTGAATGCGTTTATTATATATATTTTTATTTTTATTTTTACTTGATTCAAAAAAAAAATGCTAATGAGCATGTTACTAGCTGACTTCTTAATTCATTCAGACTACCTATGATGCTCATTTATAATCATTTTTGCGAGTAGAAAAATATGTCATGAAGTAACCAATTAAGCTAACTTGCATTTTTGATCCCTTAACTATTTAGGTAGTATCGCTTAGGTCCCTTAACTAAAATTCGATTTACTTTAGTCCCTTAACTTCTCTCCGTTACACATTTTGGTCATTTCCATTAGTTTTAATTAAAAAATGTTAGGTTTTCTTCATCTTCTTCTCCTCTTTTTCATCTTCATGTCATCTCCATCAACCTTCAACAACAAGAATCCCAGAAAAATTTCAGAAGAAAATGAAAAAAACCTAACGTTTTTGAATTAAAACTAATGGAAAGGATCAAAATGTGTAATAGAGAGAAGTTAAGGGACCAAAATAAATCAAATTTTAATTAAGGGACCAAAGTGATACTGCCTAAATAGTTAAGGGACCAAAAATGTAATTTAACCGGTTATCATTTTGGTTGATTTTAAAATTAAAGTGTGACAAGATAGATATATCTACTAAGGTTATGTTCATCGTTTGCAACACATTTATTAGAGGTGTATAAAAATAAAATAAATGAATGACAGCAAAACTCCTTTCATTGTTTTCTAACTAAATCTTACTTGATTTTCCCCCCTTTTTCTCTCCAAAACACCTTTTATTATAGAAGTTGGGACACTTGGAGATTAAGCTAAAATTGAACATTGGAGATTAAGTTTGGAGCTAATGGAAGCAAGTTGTCATGTGATGTCATCTTGGATGGCTTTGATGATGTCACCTTATTTCATTTGTAGTATGACCAGAACGTTCTGGCCTATGCTTCAAATGATTTTCGATAAAATAAATCTAATTTGAAGTCTCATTTTTTTTTAGATTTTTTGGAAGTGATTAATAATAATGGAAAACAATAAAATTAAAAAAATTAACACTTATTTTTTGTGATTTGGAATTTTCCCGGACAAAATTAGGGTATTGCAGGTTGCCTCTCACATTGTTTGTTTAATGGCATTAGCTCGACGCCGCAACCATTGTCAGTGTGGCTTATATGAAAGAAAGAATGTATCATCCTTTCTTTTCCACTTGTTTGGTAGGAACTTCATGAAGTTTTCATACAGAAGCCAATGTGTGCATGTTCCACTCAGCAGGTTTTCGGAATTTGTGTTCTTCATTCTTATAGAACAATGAGACTCTTGTTGCAAATGAATCTTGCTTTCAATCTTCAATGCCACGAAGTTTGTTGGGAAGAAAGTCTTGTCTACTTGCACCACCACGTCCTCCACTACTCCTAATGGATGTTTAATTGTTATATCTTGACCACACTGAGCTTCTTTTGGACAACTTCCCAATATAGTGTAAACTTCCCGGGTTACTTTTCTTTGGAGGTAACCTTTGAAATACAACATTACAACTTCCAGTTAGAGCAGTAGATTCATAGATCTTCAACTTCTTGAGATACGGGTATGATAGCTTGATGTAATTGTGGAGCTTGCCGAGATTCTTGTTTTCTTCTATGATATGCCGTCTATTTTTCCATAGGATAAAATCTTTGTCAATTAGTGTTTCGATTACTGTAGCATTCTCCTTCTCTTCCTCATTTGAGCTTGTGCATCCCAGATCTTTCCTCTTTTGTAAAAGCTTATTTTGTAGAACCAACATGCAACTTTCTACGAGCATCACAACTTTTTCTTGTTCCGACAAATTGTTGATGGTTATCGATTAAGGATGTTGTTGCCGAAATTAAGCTAGCAGAAGCTAATTCAATTAAGGCACTTTGCATTTCATAGCAATCCGTCTGGTTGTTAACCAATCCTTCCCAATGTCTCCCAGTGAGTTGGATCATCTTTGCAAATATTTATTTTAAGGCTAAAATATGGTACTCGTCCTTGCAAATATGTCTCGTTTAAGTTTGGGTCCTTGTAAAAAAAAAATTTGTTTTTGGTCCTTGCAAAATTTTTTGTTTTTTAAAATAGACCCTCCAAGGACTATTTTCAGAAACAAAATTTTTTGCAGGGACCTGTTTAAAAAACAAAATATTTTGCAGGGATCAAAAACTACAAAATGGGTCCAGTCATCATGTGTCACGTATACAAATCATCACAAAAATGGGGTCAGGGACTATTTTAAAAAACAAAAAATTTTGTAGGGACCAAAAACAATTTTTTTTTTTACAGGGACCAAAAGTTAAACGAGGCATATTTGCAGGGACGAGTGCAATATTTAAGCCTTATTTTAAGTATCTTGTGTCTTCACTTTCATTTGGGTCTTCTGACAAGAAGGGTGGCACTCAGACCACCTTCTTGGGAAGGTATTGTTGTAGAATTGTGTTATTTAAACAATCATTTATATAACAACTTGTGAGACAACCAAAATTTTAGAAAGAAAAGGAGGTATTGGTACAAAAATCAAAGCAATAAAGAGAGAAAATAAAAAGACAATGTGAGTATGAAAGATAAAATTTTCACAAAAAATAGTTGTACAAATATCATTTCTCATTGTTGTAATGACTAAACTGGATTGTAGTAAAAAAAAATTCATGAATTGTTCTTCTTCTTCTTCTTCTTCTTCTTCTTCTTCTTCTCCTCCTCCTCCTCCTCCTCACCTTTGGTCCCTCGGCTTATTTGTGGTTTTCAATTTGGTCCCATAACTCTAAAGTTTTCCTGTTTGGTCCTTCATGTACACATCCGTTAGTAATAGTGGTCATCATCGTTAGTCTTTTAATGTCTAATATTCATGATGTAGTTCTACCCTTTTGATTGCATGTCTATTGTTTCTAATAGTGAACCATCGACACCCAAGTTTTTTACTTTTATTCATCTCTTTCAATCTTCTTATTCTTGATCTTCATCATCTTTAAAATTATATTCATGTAAACCCATAATTTTTCAACAAACAAACCTATAAAATGCTAGAATTGATTGAATCCTTCACTTAAATCTTAAATTTTCATCCATAAACATCAATTTTTATCCCTAAAAACAATAGAAATGAATTAATTTTCATCCGTAAACAATCATAATCATCATCGCTGCAATTTCAGGACATCAAAGATCCAACATAACAATAATTTCATCCAAAGAGCAATTTCAGGAAACAAAAACCTCAAAAGAGCAATAATTTTCCAATTCAAACCACTGCCACTAAGTTTCACACCATAGCCACTAATTTTCCCCTTTCTCTCTCTTTCACCAAACCCTAACCTTAATTTCGAATCAATCATTG